>QWCH01000418.1_pt1 | contig 84699 bp, 59 predicted proteins | sample 1972671 | NCBI WGS metagenome assembly QWCH01 (sample SAMN09866713, study PRJNA288562) | Human gut metagenome isolate term3_stool, whole genome shotgun sequencing... | isolation source: gut | host: Homo sapiens | place: USA: California
CATGGCCGACTTAGGTTTGTTCTTGCCGCTGTATCAGGGCATCAGCTCATATCCAGTTGAATATACGCAGGGAACCGACCAGTCGAGTGCCGATTCTGCTTATTGGAAATTCCGTAAGGTGATGGCGCTGGGCATGGTGGACTACAACAAATATGCGCCAATGATTAAAGAGACGTACCGCAAATTTGAGGAGGAAACCGACCAACGGCAACGTGAAATGGAAGAAGAGTATTTGCGTATATACAAAACACAGCCGCTACGTGCAAAAGACATGTTGCAAGAATTTTCTGACAAGGTGTTGACTCGTGCGCTATGCGTAGCCGACAAGCTGCAAGAGCGGTTATTCACAGAGCTCACCAAAGACATTCAAGCCGAATATCTCTTCCACGGTGCTTAATTGAACCGCGAGGTTTGTTTGAACCATAAATGAAACCTGATGAAACCAAAAGATCTGTCTTACCATAAGATAGAAGAATTGGTTTCATCAGGTTTTTCTCGTGGCTCACCACCCCACCGCTCCATGCGCGGTTAGAAGTTGCTCACGCCTAAGTTGCGGTCAACCAACATGCCGTCGCGCATCTTCAGGTTCAGCTTGCCCGACTTCTTCGCATGGAACTTGATGATGAAGAGCTTGGGGTCGCCCTCATCCAGCAAGAAGTTGTTGCCACGATTGACAAAGGTGGGATACAAGGCTTTCTGTCCGCTGGTATGCAAGCGGTCTTTCGAGGAAAAGCACGGTTCGCGCGACTACTAACGCAAGATGAGTCCTCCGTCTCATATTTCCTTGAACGAAAGTATCATCTGCTTGTCCTTACTGTAACAAAAATACGATTTCCTTAGTTTAATAAATGATGATGTTTTTTCATATCATTTTTAGCAAAAGAATTTGTTGTTTCTGTCTTATTATTTTACCAAAAATCGACCATTGAAAATCTTCAAAATAGAAAAAATCAATAGGCAAATGCCTTTCAAAAATGGGCTGATTTTGGCAAAATAAACGTCTTTTCAAGCTGAAACATTAACTTAACGGTCTTGGAAACATGTATTAGAGGTATTATTCGCATGCTTCAGCAGCATTAAAGCATGCAAATTACAGGCTTATCTTAATGCTTTAGCCGCCCGAAGACGGCAATAATACGTGCGAAAAGAAAATATTTATTCGTAACAGCCTAAATATCAAAGAATTATGAAAACTGCTCAAAACTCGCGTATTTGCGACTAACTTTGCCGTTGGTGATTTACACGCGAGTTATGAGAGGCACTTTGTAAAGAAAATTCAGCATTTATTATCTTCGAAAACTGCGTTTCACCAATGATATAAATGCTGTTTGGTGGATGGTGCGCTTTGTCCAAAAAGCATTGTTCAATCAAAGAATTGGGAGGAGGAATGTTAGTTCCATTTTTAAGGATTTGCAAGAGCTACGCTTGTTTGCCTTAGATGAAAATGTCTACCTGTCAAGTGGCTACACTTTGTGTTGGAACCAAACAGCCGAGCATGCCCATACCAAATAGGCAAGAAAAAAGCCAGTAAAGAAAATCTCCTCACTGGCTCTATACGGTTTATTGATAGTTCAATACGATACGATGTTTAGTCTGCACGCAAACTAAAACGATTAAAGTTCACTACTGTGAGCTCTTTGTCGGTCTGCTTCAGATAGTCAGCAACGGTCAGTTTGCTATCTTGAATATATTCTTGATTCAAGAGGCAGCTCTCCTTAAAGAACTTGTTCATACGACCTTTAGCAATATTTTGAATCATTTGCTCGTTCAAATTTGCCAACTTCTCTTCAGCAACTTCCTTCTTCAGCTTTCTGATTTCGTCAGCTTGTGCTTCTGTGATTTCACCCTTGCGAATGCCTTCTTCCATGTGATCTTCGCTTTCTGAGATGTAAACATTGAAACCAGCCTTCTTCAGCGCATTGGTCACAGCTTTTTCTACCTGTTCCTCTTTTGTCTTTTCAAGAGCCACTTTGTACTCTGCATCTTTCACCTCTTGTGTAACACTTTCCTCGTTCAGCGCTACAGGGTTCATTGCAGCTACTTGCATAGCAATGTTGTGTCCCTGCTCTTCTGCTGGTTTGTTGGTCTGAACCATGGTGCAAAGGATGTTTTTGTTCATGTGGTTATAAACTTCCACATTTGCACCTTCGATGAAGAGGTAACCGTCGAGTTCCATTTTCTCACCAGTGATACCAGAGCGAAGTTTAACCGTCGTTGCTACGTCTTTACCGTCAGCAAGGGTCAAGCCCAATATCTCTTCGATGTTCTTTGCTTTGGCAGCAATCGCAGCATCAAGAATTTGCTCGGTGCACTCAATGAATTCCTTACCGTTAGCAACGAAATCAGTTTCGCACTTCAGTGCAATCATTGCGGCAAAATCATTCGACTTCTTAACGAGAACACAACCGTTGGAAGTCTCGCGATCAGAACGTTTTGCTGCAATGGCTAATCCACGCTCACGAACAAGCTCAACAGCTCTGTCCATATTTCCTTCTGCTTCGGTCAAAGCCTTTTTACAATCAGCCAGACCAGCACCTGTCATCTTACGTAGTTTCTGTATATCAGCAATGTTAACAGCCATAATCTTATTTCTTATTTATAGGGGTTAATATGTATTGTTATATAAAAAAGAGCAGAGAAGAATAAAGAAAATTTTTGGCATATTTTTGTTACATACCATTATTCTCTATTCTCCTCTGTTCATACAATTATTCTGCAGCTGGAGTTTCCTCTTCTGCTTTCACTTCAACTTCTTCTTTTTCTTCTGTTTCTGCTTTTTCATCAGCCTCTTCAGTAGAAGTCTCTACGGTTTCTTCTGCTTCTTTACGAGCTCTACGTGCTCGCTTTGGTTTAGCCTCAGCTACTTCTTCGCTTTGCTCTGCTGCAGCCTTCTCGTCTGCTTTTTCTGCCTTACGCTCTTCCAAACCTTCAGCAATTGCTTGGCAACAAGCTGTTAGAATAACGTCAATGGAATCTTTCGCATCGTCATTAGCAGGAATGACAAAGTCAATATTCTTAGGATCTGAATTGGTATCTACGATAGCAAAAACAGGAATACCCAAGCGGTTTGCTTCCTTTACAGCGATATGCTCTTTCATTACGTCAACAACGAAAAGTGCTGAAGGCAAACGTGTCAGGTCGGCAATAGAACCTAAGTTCTTTTCTAACTTAGCACGCTGGCGTGTTACTTGCAGCAATTCGCGCTTTGAGATGTTTGCGAAAGTACCGTCGTTCATCAACTTATCAATATTTGCCATTTTCTTCACAGCCTTACGAATGGTAGGGAAGTTGGTGAGCATACCACCAGCCCAACGCTCAATAACGTATGGCATGTTAACAGATGCAGCCTTCTCAGCTACAATGTCCTTAGCTTGTTTTTTAGTAGCGACAAACAAAATCTTCTTTCCAGACTTAGCAATTTGCTTCAAAGCCTCAGCAGCTTCATCAATTTTTGCTACGGTTTTGTTTAAGTCGATGATATGAATACCATTACGCTCCATGAAGATATAAGGAGCCATTGCAGGATTCCACTTGCGGCGAAGGTGTCCAAAATGACTACCAGCCTGTAGTAATTGGTCAAAGTTTGTTCTTGACATTTTTTCTTTTTTTAATTGTTTACTTTCTTTTTAGTTGATTAGAACCAATCTTCGAGTAGTTCGCCACGCATGGGAAATCTCGAGGATTTAGATACTAAACGGATGCTCAGTTGACGAGTGAATAGTTTACAAGTTTACGAGTGATCAGTTTACAAGTTTACAAGTTGATAGCTTGTAAGTGTACGAGTTACTGTTTATAGTTTACGAGTAAACGGTTTACAAGTTTACGAGTGAACAGTTTACAAGTTTCCAAGTTTGCGAGTTAATAGCTTTCAAGTGTATAAGTATCACCTCGTCAACTTGTCCACTCGTCACCTTGTCTACTACTCTCCTCAATTAACGCTTACTGAACTGGAAGCGACGACGAGCTTTTGGCTGACCTGGTTTCTTACGTTCTACAGAACGACTGTCACGAGTCAAGAAGCCTTGTGCTTTCAATGCACCCTTATCATCAGCATTAATCTTTACCAAGGCGCGTGCAATTGCCAAACGGAGAGCTTGGCTCTGACCTGTAAAGCCGCCACCATCAAGATTTACCTTAATATCATATTTGCCTTCAACTTCGAGTGTCGTCAATGGCTGCTTAACCACATAACGCAAAATAGCTGATGGGAAATATGTCTCAATATCTTTTTTGTTAATCGTAATTTTGCCGGTACCTTCAGTGAGGTAAACACGAGCAACTGCGCTCTTGCGGCGACCTATTGCGTTGATTATTTCCATTTTACTTATTATTTATACTGGTTAATATCAATTGCCTTTGGCTGCTGAGCTGCTTTATCATGCTCAGCTCCTTCATAAACATACAGGTTCTTCAACAAAGAGCGACCCAAAGGACCCTTTGGTAACATACCTTTCACAGCATGACGAACAATTTTCTCTACACCATTCTTGCGAGTACGAAGCTCTGCAGGGGTGTTGAAACGCTGTCCGCCTGGGTAACCAGTATAACGTGTGTATAGCTTGTCTGTTTCTTTTTTACCAGAGAACTTAATTTTCTCTGCGTTGATGATGATGACATTGTCACCACAATCTACATGAGGGGTGAAAGATGGCTTGTACTTTCCACGTAGCATCTTTGCTACTTTAGAGCAAAAACGACCAACGATTTGATCGCTTGCATCTACTACGACCCACTCTTTCTTTGCTGTTTCCTTATTAACGGAAATAGTCTTATAACTTAAAGTGTCCATTAAACTTTTAAATTTTACTACTAAAAAACATTATTTTTTCTCACTTGCACGGGCGATTCACTAACCGTAACACTCGGCCAAAAGCATTACTATTAACACGACCGCACAGGGGACTCTAAGTTCATCCCCGAAATAATCGGTCTGCAAAAATACATATTTAATAGTAATGTGCAAAGAAAAGGTACAATCCAGCCCGTTTAATTATATCTATTTAACAAAATTACATATTATTAATGTGACATATCTTTTTATCAATACAAAAATAAACAACGAGCATATGGTTGGTTATTTCTCGTAACAATACAAAAAAATGGGAGACAGTGACCGATGTTGGTCAACTGTCTCCCACATTCAAGAGTTATCTATCAATTTTCAATTTTTACTTTTCAGCCTCTCCATTGGCTGTTGTCGGCCAATAAATATTCTGATAGAGATATGTATTTGCCACAGAACCATCGGGTGAGCAGAGTTTCATTTCCTGAACTGAGAATGGTGACAAGTAGTGAGCCTGATAGAATGTATATCCATCATACAGGTTGTATTTCTTGTTTACCTGATAAGGGCGATAGTACTTTGTAAGCTCCTTAGAAGACATGGTAGCCTTGTCGCCACCATCAGCAACGATATAGCTCTTCACCACTTCATTGCCTTTGTCATCTTTAGCTTTATACTCGAACACCTTATTCTTATACATCTCATCCCAGAAGTTCACACCTTCTATTTGGTAGTTCTTTACCTGGTCAAGTGCACACCAACGAATGAGGTCGTCCATGCGATAACCCTCACCAGCCAACTCGCTTCTACGTTCACGTCTGATAGAATACAGAGTAGCGTTGATAGGCTTACCTGCAGAGAATGCACCCCAGTCATACGAATCCGTATTTACGTTTGCTTCGCGGCTCATGTCAGTAGCATCAATGGTTGTCTCGATAGAGGCTGTAATGCCAGCACGTTCGCGCAATTGTGTCCAATACTTCCGTGCCGTGGCATCAATACCACCTGTCTTCTCGTAAGAAGCCTCGATATAGTTGAGCATTGCTTCTTCCACGCGTACCAATATCTGTCCTGAGATATCCGAGAAAGTCTGTCCCAACTGCATGGCAGGGTCGTAGTTGTAGAATTTGCGTTGTCTGTAGCCAGTGTTGTCCTTGCTCTCGGCATTCTCTATGATGATATTGGCGATGCCCAACTTGACAAGGTCCACTTCTGGAAGTTTTTTCTTCTTCGCAACTTCATTATACACAGCGATGCTGTTTGGGTCTGTAGCCAGTACGTCTGATTCGCCAAATACAAACAATTGCAAGCGCTCGTCCCTATTGGTCTTAGCCAAGTCAATCGACTTGTCACCCTTATATCCAGAGCCTGTGGCATAGATAGGCAGACCGTTCTTCATCAAGAATGACTCTACCAAACCTCTTGTCCATCCCGTCTGTGAGCCTGTTCGCAATTTATTGGACGTAAGGTGTGCCACACCAATGTCCGAATTGAACTGTCTCCACATCAACACTTCTGGATATTTGTTCAGGTCAGAAGAAGCAAACATGTCGTAATAAGGATTCCAGCCTCCATATTCACTCTTCTTGGTAGGATTCATCTGATGACTGTTTGTAGTAGGAAGTCCAACAGCGTCGGATACCTGTTTAGCAGCATCCATGGCTTGAGTCAAGAAGAAATCTACCTCTTCTTGTTGATTAATCTTGAAGTCTTTGTTCCAAGGCATGTTCTTTCCAGGCCAGTTGGCATCACCAGGCACACGTCCAGTACCTCTGTGATACTTCTCAAATATTCCCTCGTATAGGGCCATTCTTGACTTCACTGCCAATGCAGCATACTTGTTGATGCGCAGCTTTCCACCGTTGACAGGTTTTTCCTGCAATTGTGAGATGGCTTTGTCCATATCAGACAAAATCTGGCGTGCCACCAAGTTACGAGGCATGCGCTTGCTTGCTTCTGCCAAGTCGGCATCGATGTTCAGTTCCTTTAATTCAATAGGGAAGTCGCCAAAGCTTTTCAGTTTACTGAAATAAAGCATGGCTCTGATGAAGTAAGCTTCGCCCATATATTGGTTGATTTGCTTTTTATCGCCTTCAATGGCTCCTGCCTTTATCTTAGCTTCCTGTTCGTTGATGAACTTGTTAACATCGCGAATAGCGTTAAAGCCGATACCACCCGATGTTGGCACTTTCCACTGGTCTTGCAAGAACATACCCGCGTTGCCATTGGTCGTTGCTTGGTTGTCGGTTCCGTTGTCGTAAGTGGCTACACCTGCCCACCAACCAATGTTGTTAGGGAAGATAGAGCCATAGTAAGTCCACGTAAACGTACCCAATTGGTCAGCGTTTTTGTAATAGTCGCCGGGAGACACTTGGTCCAAAGGTGCCCTGTCTAAGAAGTCGTTGCACGCTGTCAGCATCAAGCTGGTACATGCCAGGACCATTCCTCCTCTTAAAATATTTTTTATATCGTATTTCATAATTTCCAATTATTAAAAGTTAAGATTCAAACCAAAAGACAAAACCCTTTGCAGAGGGTAAATCTTTCCTGGTCCCCAGTCACCACCTGTTGCCTCTGGATCGAAGATTTTATTCATTTTAGTGAATGTGTACAGGTTCTCTGCAGAGATATAGAAACGAACTCTGTTAAGTCCCCATGCGCTTGTCAATCCAACAGGTAAGGTATAACCCAACTGAATGTTCTTAATGCGCATGTAAGCTGCATTCTGCAAGTAGCGGTCGCTAGTATAGAAGTTCTTCCATCCTTTGCCGAAGAGTGGACGTGGATAGAAGGCGCCAGGATTAGGACCGAAGTTCTTATCATCTGCTGGACGCCAGTAGTCCAAATGCTCTTTGAAGGCGGCTGCCTGCCACATGCCGTGGTTAGCACCAGTGCTGTAAGGAGAGTTGTCCCAGAAGTCGCGCTTGCCTACACCTTGTAAGAAGAGCAGGAAGTCGAATCCTTTCCATGCGGCGTCCATGGTAATACCAAAGCGATAGCGTGGCATTGAATTACCGATAACGGTCAAGTCACCAGTGTTATCGTAGGTGTTCTCACCGTTGTTTACTTTCTTATCGCCATTCAAGTCTTTGTACATCACATCACCAGCAGCCCAGTTTGAGCCCCATGATGGTTTGTTGTTAGCAAGCCAGTCGCTCATCTCTTTGTCCGACTGTGCGATGCCCTCTACTTGATATCCCCAAATGTCGCCCATCTTCTGACCTTCACACCAATCTGACAGCAGGCGGTTAGGATTGTAGTAGCGTGTAATAGTTTGTATGTCGTCCGACATTACTAACTTCACTCCATAGTTGAAATCACCGATATGGTCACGCCATCTTACTTCCAGCTCCCAGCCATTGGTGCGCAAGTTACTGTTGTTTTCTTTAGGTGGGTCTGCACCCAAGATAGAAGGCTTGGCTGGAGCAGGTCCTACCATGTCGCTTGTGTTGCGGACAAAGTAGTCGAAGTTACCTTGCAATCTGTTGTTGAACATGCCGAAGTCTAATCCCACGTTCCAAGAGCGTACGGTTTCCCATGTCAGATTTGGTGATACCAATCCTGGCACTCTTGCAATAGTCTGCTTCTGTCCATTGATAAGCCAATTTGAAGATGTTGCCCATACTGGTTGACTAAGGAACCATGGATATAGTTCTTCGATGTTGGTGTTACCCAATGAACCCCAAGAACCACGCACTTTCAAGGTCTGCACCGTATTGGTAAGTGGCTCGAAGAATGCCTCGCGTGCCATGTTCCAACCCAAAGAGAATGAAGGGAAAGTAGCCCATGTCTTATCACCGATGAAACGTGAAGAACCATCGCGGCGGATAGAGAACTCAGCCAAATAGCGAGAATCATAAGCATAGTTCACACGAGCAAACATACCCATGGTTGCCCATTGGGTGTTGCCGAAGCCTGGACGTGTGTTCTCGTGAGTGGCGTTGTTGAGCGTAGGCACCAACGGTGTGATGAGATCAGCACGCGATGCAGACAGCACGGTGTACAAGTTTGATTCCATATCCAAACCACCTAACAACTTCAGGTCATGCTTTTCGTTGAGTGTGAATGCATATTCGGTGTAGAAACGACCGTTGAAATAATTGGTACGACTCATGCCATCACTCACGTCCGACTTTCCCGCCTTGTAGCCATCACTCCATGCAGCAGGGGTGAGCAGTTCCTGTGGGTCGTGGTAGTAGATAGGCAGGACGTCCCAGTGGTTGTGATAGTTGGTGGTGTTGTAGTTACCCTCCAAACGAATCTTCCAGCCAGCGAGAGGCTTGAACTCAAACACCAGCTGTTGGAACAGCTTGTCTGTGGTGGATTTGTCCAATCCGCCATCTTCCATCTGGATAATCTCATTACCATGCACATAGTGTCCGTGTGGGTCATAGACAGGGTTGGTAGGCCAACGGCGTGCGATGTTATGGAAGAAAAGTCCCGTCATGTAAGATGGACGACTGAATGCCTCACGGTTCCACTTGTTGCTGTACGAGATGGAGAGCCACTTGGTGACGTCAGCGTTCACCTTCGTTGTAAAGTTGTACTTGTTGAGTACGTCCTTGCCGTGGCGTATCAATCCGTGCTGGTTAAGCCATGTACCACTTACATAGTAGTTGATGTTCTTCACACCACCGCTGATAGAAACGTTATGCTCTTGTGAGGGAACATTGCTTTTGTACATTTCCTTGAACCAGTCGGTGTTTGCCCACGAACCCGTGTACATCGCCCATGGCTCATTAGCGGCATAACCTTGCCACTTGGTAAGACCCTTGTCTTCTTCCTTGAGTGTGCCGTTGATGTTGTCTTGAATCTTCTTCATGATTTCCTCGTTGAACGGTGCACCCTCACCATTGTTGGCAGCAGCATCGTTCCAATAGCGTGCGAAGTCGTACGAGTTGGGCATCTCTGGTACTTGCGTAGCCGTTGAGAAACGCATATTGCCGTTGTACGAAATACTTGCGCGCCCGTCCTTACCGCTCTTGGTTGTCACCAAGATAACACCAAAGGCTGCACGTGAACCATAAATAGCACTTGCTGAAGCATCTTTCAATACAGAGATGCTCTCAATGTCGTTGGGTGCCAGCGAATACAAGTCGCCTTCGGTACCATCAATCAGCACCAGTGGCGAAGCGTTAGAGCCTTTACCGATGGTACCCGTACCACGGATGTTCATAGACATACGGCGGTCTAATGAGCCACCACCGTTGCCCACGGTGAAGTTCAGTCCCGGTACAGCACCTTGCAATGCCTGTGCTACACTGGTAACGGCGCGCGACTCTAATGTCTTCTTGCTCACTACAGAGACGGCACCCGTAAGGTTTACCTTCTTCTGAGTACCGTAGCCCACAACTACTACGTCCTCCAGACTTTCGGCATCCTCATGCAGTGTGATAGAAAGGTCTTTCCCGTTCCATACCACTGTTTGGGTTTTGTAGCCCACATACGAAATGGTGAGCGTGGTTCCCGTTGCCACATCTGGCAGCGTAAAGTTGCCATCGACATCGCTAATCGTGGCTTTCTTTTGCCCAATCACTACGATAGACGCCCCAATAATAGGGTCGCCATTCGCATCTATAATATTACCCTTACACGCAGTCTGCTGCTGAGCCGTTGTCACCATGGGGTTAACAGCCGTATCAGCATACGAAAGACTGGCAGAGGATAATGTCAATGCCATTAGCATTATTGTCCTAAATGTTGCCATAAATACGAATAAATTTTAAAGGTTTAATAGTTTTATTTTTTTTATACTCTTTATGCTTGCAAATATACGATTAATTAAACAAATTTCACGCAAAAGAAACAAATATTAACTCATATGTCTTGATTTTATAGCTTTCCAGCCCTCCAACTGTTCATGAAACCTCATTTATTCATGTTTTTTGGGTGATTTAGACGATGAGAAGAAAGAAAGTGAATAGGATTTGTCGAATCAATAAAATTTAGTATCTTTGTAAGTGTCAAGACACTGGAGTCCAAATCTATGAAGCGAGGGTTCCAACCCCTTAGACCATAGAGAGGAAACGATAAAACAGACATTATCCATCACAAACAACAATGATACACTTATTAGAAAAATTTCAGTTCTGTCCCGTCTGCGGAAGTCAGCATTTTGTGATTAAGAACGAGAAAAGCAAGCAGTGCGAGAATTGTCACTTTGAATATTATCTGAATCCAAGTGCGGCAAACGTGGCATTCATTATGAATAAGAAAGGTGAAATCTTGATAGAGCGCCGCCTCAAAGAGCCTGCAAAAGGAACTTACGACTTGCCTGGTGGGTTCACCGATGCAAATGAAACGGGCGAGGAAGGAGTAATAAGAGAGGTGAAAGAAGAGACCAACCTTGACGTTACAAAAGCCACCTATCTCTTCAGCTTACCCAATAAATACCGTTATAGCGGTTTAGACATCCCAACTTTGGACATGTTTTTCCTTTGCGAAGTAGCCGACACCTCAACCCTGACCGCTGGTGATGATGCAGGCGAAACACTTTGGATGGCACCAGAGGATATCCATACCGAAGAGTTTGGATTACGTTCCATACGTGAAGGTCTCCGTCGATTTTTAGACCATCACTTATCCCGATAATTGTAAACATTTTTACATGCCGCTGTTATCTACATGAGTTAATGCCCTTAACCCATGTAGATAACCGCCTTATCTCCATGGGTTAAGGCCCTTATCTCCATGCTTTAATAATCTTAGGAAATAGAGACAATTTACAACATACATTGAGTGAAGTCGTAATTGGTGTTCATCTTGTTGATAATCTGCGTGTTATAGATTTGGTGTGCATGCGAGTTAAAACAATTATTTCTGTCCTCTTCGGCTGAAATTTCCCCAAAATTATTGTCACAACTGTAAAGTTTTTTGACAGTTATTTTTGCGATATTTTATGCAAATAAAAAGGCATTCCGATTTATAATTTAAGCAAACACATCTTAAAAACCTTAAAAACCCGCCAAAATATTCTATATATAAAAGGTATAAAGAAAGTTTTGTTTACTTTTGCCGCCAAATAACAAGACGATTCATAAGCAATGCAAGAGAATTTAGTAATTGTAGAGAGCCCTGCAAAAGCAAAAACAATTGAGAAGTTTTTGGGCAAAAACTATAAGGTAATGTCCTCTTATGGGCATATACGTGACTTGAAGAAGAAAGAGTTGAGCATTGATCCAAAAACTTTAGAGCCAAAATATGAAATCCCAGAGGAGAAGAAAAAATTAGTCAGCGAACTGAAGAAAAACGCCAAAGACGCCAAACATATATGGCTCGCATCCGATGAAGACCGTGAGGGAGAAGCCATATCTTGGCATCTGTGCGAGGTGCTTGGTTTGGATGAAGAAAAAACAAATCGCATTGTTTTTCACGAAATCACCAAGCCCGCCATATTAGATGCCATTCAAAATCCACGGCATCTCAACATGGATTTGGTCAATGCGCAACAAGCAAGGCGTGTACTCGACCGCTTGGTAGGCTTCCGTCTGTCGCCCGTTCTTTGGCGAAAAGTCAAGCCAGCCCTCTCGGCAGGACGTGTGCAGAGCGTGGCTGTACGACTCATTGTTGAACGTGAACGAGAGATACAAGCATTCAAAAGCGAGCCTTACTACCGCATCAATGCGACTTTCAATATCGCAAATGCAGAGGGAACAGCGGAGGTGAAAGCCGAATTAGACAAGCGTTTCCCTACTCACGAAGAAGCACTTGCTTTTTTAGAAAAATGCAAAGACGCACAGTTCACAGTGGGCAGCATTGCACGCAAGCCCCTCAAACGCACGCCAGCCCCTCCCTTTACCACCTCCACACTGCAACAAGAGGCAGCACGAAAGTTGGGATTTACGGTGGGACAAACCATGATGATAGCACAACATCTGTACGAAAGCGGATTGATTACCTACATGCGTACCGACAGCGTCAACCTGTCATCGCTCGCTATCAATACCAGCAAAGACGAAATCATAAAGGCTTATGGCAAGGAATACAGTAAGCCTCGTAAATATCAGACACACTCGAAAGGTGCACAAGAAGCGCACGAAGCCATTCGCCCTACCTACATGAGCCAGCACGAGATAGAAGGAACCTCGCAAGAGCGTAGGCTCTACGACCTCATCTGGAAGCGTACGGCAGCCAGCCAAATGGCAGATGCCCAGATAGAAAAGACGACCGTGAACATTGAGGTCAGTGGTGTGACAGAGCAGTTTGTTGCAAACGTGGAGAATATTAAGTTTGATGGTTTTATCAAAGCTTATCGCGAATCAAGCGATGAAGATGAGACAAATCAAGAAGACACCTCTCATACCTTGCCCGTCCTCACCGAAGGCGACCGCTTGCTGCGACATGAAATCACGTCAACCGAGCGTTACTCTCAAAGTCCTATTCGCTACACGGAAGCCAGTCTGGTGAAGAAATTAGAGGAGTTGGGCATTGGACGTCCTTCTACTTATGCACCCACCATTAGCACTATACAGCAACGAGAATATGTGCAAAAAGGAGACAAGAAAGGCGATGAGCGGACCTACACCATAGACACCTTGAAGAATGACCACATCACGTCAAAGGAGAAAACAGAAGTGGTGGGCAATGAGAAGGGAAAACTCCTGCCTACTGACATAGGAACCGTAGTGAACGACTTCTTGATAGACAATTTCCCGGCTATCATGGACTATAATTTCACCGCCAATGTAGAAGAGAAGTTCGACGAAATTGCCGAAGGAAAGGCTTCGTGGCTAAAGATGATGAAAGTGTTCTACAAAGATTTTGAACCCGTTGTAGAAGAAGTAATGAATGCCCGGAGCGAGCACAAAGCTGGTGAACGAGAAATAGGGATTGACCCTGAGAGTGGGAAACCGGTATTTGTAAAGATAGGAAGATTCGGTCCAGTGGTACAAATTGGGACGGCTGAAGATGACGAGAAGCCCAAATTTTCACAGCTTCCTGCGGATAAAAGTATGGCAACCATCACCTTGAAAGAGGCGCTGAAACTCTTTCAACTGCCTCGTACGGTAGGACAGTTTGAGGGCTCTGACGTCGTGATAGGGGCGGGTAGGTTTGGTCCATACGTGCTTCACAATAAAAAATATGTATCCCTTCCCAAGACTGAAAACCCCTTGAAAGTAAGCTTAGAGACAGCGATAGAGCTGATAGAGCAAAAGCGACAGCAGGAGAAGGAACGTCACATCAAATCCTTTGAACAAGACGAAAAGATGGAAGTACTCAACGGTAGGTACGGTCCATACATCGCCTATGACGGAAAGAACTACCGACTGCCCAAAATATGGCACGACAAAGCTGCGGATATTTCCTACGAACAGTGTATGGAGATTATCCAAAACACGCCCGTAAAGAAGTCAACTCGGAGTAGAAAATAAAGAGTCTCAAGACATGATGAATCGTATTATCATCCTTGGCTACATGGGGGCAGGAAAGACAACGATAGGAAAAGCCCTGTCTAAAGCAACGGGAATGCCCTTTTACGACCTTGATTGGTACATAGAAAACAGGATGCGAAAGACGATACCACAAATCTTTGAAGAGCGAGGGGAAGAGGGATTTAGGAAAATAGAGCATGAAATGCTGCACGAAGTTGCCGAGTTCGAGAATGTTATTTTCAGCTGTGGTGGTGGCACTCCCTGCTTCTTTGACAACATGGACTATTTGAACAGGCAGGGCGAAACGGTATATCTGAAAGCCTGCACCGATGTACTCTACAAACATTTGAACATGGGCAGGAACGTCAGACCCTTACTACTCAACAAGACAGCGGATGAGGTGAAAGCCTATATCCAAAGCCAACTCCGTGAACGAGAAATTTATTATCAAAAGGCACAGTACACCTTTGACGTGACATTGCTGGATCAATACGAAAAAATTAAATTAGCAGTAACACAATTGAGAGCACTTCTCAACCTCTAAAAACAGAACATTTCAGAAACAATGAAAAAGTGGACAATAGAAGATTCAAAAGAACTATATAACATCAATGGATGGGGCGTTTCTTATTTTGGTATCAACGAAAAGGGAAATGCCTATGTAACACCTTGCAAGGACAACACGGAGATAGACCTTAGAGACGTGATGGACGAGCTGGCATTACGTGACGTGAGCGCACCCGTACTATTGCGTTTCCCTGACATCTTGGACAACCGAATAGAAAAGACAGCCAGTTGTTTTGAACAAGCATCTAAGGAATACAATTATACAGGACAGAATTTCATTATCTACCCCATCAAGGTGAACCAAATGCAACCTGTTGTAGAGGAGATTATCTCTCACGGACAGAAATTCAATCTGGGACTGGAAGCGGGTAGTAAGCCAGAACTTCATGCCGTCATAGCGGTTCAATGTCAAAGCGATTCTCTGATTATCTGCAATGGTTATAAAGACCAGAACTACATTGAACTGGCACTCTTGGCACAGAAAATGGGCAAACGCATCTTCATTGTCATTGAAAAACTCAACGAATTAGACATCATTGCCAAAGCTGCTAAGAAGATAGGGGTACGCCCTAATATTGGTATTCGCATCAAATTGGCTTCATCGGGTTCGGGAAAATGGGCAGAAAGCGGTGGCGATGCTTCCAAGTTTGGCTTGAATTCTTCTGAACTTTTACTGGCATTAAAAATGCTTGAAGAGAAAGGTCTCAAAGACTGTCTTCACTTGATTCATTTCCACATTGGGTCACAAATCACCAAGATACGCCGCATTCAGACGGCTCTGCGTGAGGCAGCACAATATTACATCAATCTGCATAAAATGGGTTATCCCGTCGATTTTGTAGACTGTGGTGGAGGATTGGGTGTGGACTACGACGGTACACGTTCCTCAAATAGTGAGAGTTCGGTCAACTATTCTATTCAAGAATATGTCAACGACTGTATTTACACCTTTGTAGAGGCAGCTGATAAAAACGAGATTCCGCATCCGAACCTTATCACCGAGAGTGGCAGGTCGCTTTCAGCGCACCACTCGGTGCTTATTATAGATGTGTTGGAAACAGCCAGTTTGCCTCAAATGCCTGAGGAGTTTGAACCCGAAGAGAATGATCATCAGTTGGTGAAAGACCTCTATGACATATGGGATAATTTGAATTCGCGCAACATTATGGAAGACTGGCATGATGCAGAACAAATCCGCGAAGAATCTCTTGACCTGTTCACGCACGGCATTGTCGACCTTCGTACACGGGCGGAGATAGAGAGTATTTATTGGAGTATCTGTCATGAAATAAACATGATGGCTAAGTCGCTCAAGCATGTCCCTGATGAATTGAGAAATTTGGACAAGACTTTGGCAGATAAATACTTCTGTAACTTTTCCTTATTCCAGTCACTCCCGGACAGTTGGGCGATAGATCAGCTCTTCCCTATATTGCCAATTCAGAGACTGAACGAACGTCCTACACGCAACGCAACCTTACAAGATATTACTTGTGATAGCGATGGGAAGATTGCAAACTTTGTGACCAATCGCAACATCTCACACGTCTTGCCTGTCCATACGTTGAAAAATCACGAACCTTATTATTTAGGTGTGTTCCTCGTAGGAGCCTATCAAGAGATTTTAGGCGATTTACACAATCTCTTTGGGGATACCAATGCTGTGCACATTTCCGTGAAGGATGGCAAATACAAAATAGACCAAATCATTGATGGTGAGACTGTTGAGGAAGTGCTTGACTATGTTCAATACAACCCAAAGAAATTGGTAAGGCAATTAGAAACTTGGGTGACAAAGAGTGTCAAGCAAGGAAAGATTTCTTTAGACGAAGGAAAAGAGTTCTTAAATAATTATCGCTCTGGTCTTTACGGCTATACTTATCTTGAATAAGCAAGGCAAAGGGAACAAAAATGAGGCAAGAGTTGAAGAACATCCTCAACACCTCATGCCACCAACGACAAATGCTTGAAACAGGAAGTTTAATCTTTTAATAAAAGTTAAAAGAAGATTACGTTGTAACTTGCATACACCTCAATCGTCATATAAATAGAGGCAAGGATGAAAAATATCAGTTTTCGGAACGACGTCTTACCACTCAAAAATGTGCTTTATCGGCTTGCGCTACGCATTACGCTTAGTCACGAAGAGGCAGAAGACATTGTTCAAGATACGCTGATAAAGGTTTGGAACAAGCGAGACAGCTGGGAAGAGATAGAATCCATCGAAGCTTTTAGTCTCACAATATGCCGAAACTTGGCACTTGACTGTGTGAAAAGGCATGGACATCTCGCTGAATCGTTGGAAGAAAGACCAGTAGAAACTTCAGACCACTCATCCAATCCTTTCGAAAAGACGCTGCAACGTGACCGCGTAGAATTAGTGAGAAATATCGTGAATGCGTTGCCTGAGAAGCAAAGAAGCTGTATGCAGCTCAGAGATTTTGAAGGAAAAGCCTACAAAGAAATTGCCGAGATACTGGACATTAGCGAAGAACAAGTGAAAATAAACATCTTCAGAGCCAGACAAACGGTAAAAGAACGATTCAAAAGATACGATAATTATGGATTATAAATATATCAAACAACTTTTAGAACGCTATTGGGTTTGCGAGACTTCCCTTGAAGAGGAAGAGATTCTTCGCACATTCTTTAGCCAGAAGGAGGTTCCCGCCGAACTCGAAAAGTACAGAGCCTTGTTTGTGTATGCACATCAAGAAGGCACTCAAGACGCCTTGGGAAGCGATTTTGATGCAAAGGTTATTTCCATGATAGACGAGCCAGTGACGGTGAAGGCACGCACGATAAGACTGAGTGAACGGCTTATGCCTCTCTTTAAGGCAGCGGCTGTAGTAGCCATTATCCTGACGCTAAGCAATGCGTTACAAGTGCCTTTCATGACAAGTAATGGCTCTGCGGGTACAAATACAGCTGGAGTAGAACAAGTGCAGCAAGGGGTTTCTGTCGCTATTGGTGATTCTTCGAAAACGGACACCATGCAACAGAGTAGCATACTGCCGTCGGAGATTCAGCCAACACCTATGATAAAATAAGATAATTTCTATGCTTTCTCAAGAATAAATAATGTTTAGTAAAACAAAAACGAAACTGTGAAGTTTCAACATTCTCTCAAATTTTTCATAACATACTAATGTAAGAAAAGAAACGCCACCAGTGGGTGGCGTTTCGCTATTTTAGCTTTTCTTCAGCAGGATGCAGTCTTCTTTGCAGTTGAAACAATGACGGCAGGAAGATACATAGCGAGAAAAGCAAACTCAACCATACTGCCCGTTGGCTTCCGCCAAAGATTTCAACAAGCCGAAGATTCGCTGTTTGTGGCATCACGTTATACAAAATAAATACTGAAGAATTATTGATCCAATGGAATACCACTCCAGGGATAATGCTATTGGTACGAATATACATCCATCCTAACAACAATCCCATGAGGAAAGCATGAGGAAATTGGGCGAAATTGCCATGTGCCAATCCAAATATCAATGCCGAAAGGGCAATTGGAATCCAAGCAGTTGTTTGGTGAAACGATTTCCTCAACGTCCTTAAAATGGCTCCTCGAAACACCATTTCCTCTGCAATGGGGGTAAGCACTCCAACGACAAGATAGCCCCAAGGACTACCCAACAAAGCCATCAACATGCGTTCAACACCCGAAGGAACATCTATTTCCAATTGTTCTATCATCCATGTGGAGGGAATTAGCGTGCCAAGAGACAGCAAAACCACCCAAAATAATGTCCCCCATGGCCGACTCTGAACGTATGAACGAGACAGAGGAACCCACTTAAATCCACCAAAGATAAGCATGGTCAATGCACTTGAAAGTCCTGAAGACAAGATAACAGTTTTTGTACTCAGCATCGCATGTTTAGCTACATGTCGTAAGGCTTCATGAAAGTCCATGCCATGAACGAGCAGTGTCCCTAAATTCACTACTTTCATCGCAATGAGCTGTATCAAGACAAACAGCACTAAGTACCAAACAATATCGAGGACTGTTCTAAAAATTGTTTTCATTTATTCGTTCAACTGATTAAAAAACATATTCACATTTTCAGCATCTTGCACCAGTTGCTGCCGTAAATCGTCCACCCCGCTGAAACACTTTTCTTCACGCAAACGCTTATAAAAAGCAATTGAAAGCTGGTGATGATAAATATTGGCATGGTAGTTATCCAACAAATTTGTTTCGATGGATAAAGAAGTTCCATGAAAGGTAGGACGTGTCCCAATGCTTGTCATTCCACGATACCATGTACCTGTCTTATCTATCTGTGCTTGAACTGCATACACTCCTTGTGCAGGAAGGAGTTGAGTGATTTGCTCTATATCCAAATTTGCAGTGGGAAAGCCCAACTTTCGTCCTTCTTGAAAGCCCCCTATCACGTTAGACATCAGGGTGTAGGGATAACCCAAGCATCGATTAGCCAATGGGAGTTCACCTTCGCGTATCAACTTTCGGATAATGGAAGAGCTCACCTGTTTCCCCTCTTCGTCGTCTACATAGGCGTCATTCCTTATCACTTCCATGCCTAACTGTTGTCCATAGCGAACATACTCTGCAAATCCCTCTCTGCGATGATATCCAAATTGGTGGTCGTAGCCGATGAATAAAGCACGGACTTTCAATTGATGATGCAAAATATGAGTCATAAACTCCTGTGCTGTCAATGCAGCCATAGTAGGTGTGAAATGAAGAACAACAACACAGTCTACCGCTGTACGAGCCAAAAGGTCAAACTTTTGTTCATTGGTTGTTAACAATTCTGGGACGTAATCTTTTTGCAACACCGCACGTGGATGCTGATCAAAGGTCACCACCACCGATGGCATGCCAGCTTGTTTTGCCTTTTCCACCACCTTGTGTATCAAGTATTGATGTCCTCGATGCACCCCATCAAAGAATCCAATGGTAGCAACACATGGTTCATCAATGTGTGTATGTTCATCCAAAAAGATTGTCTTCATCCCATTCTTGTTTATTTAGCCAATCATTGCCTGTAGTTTCATGAAACACTTGAATGCCTAATTGGGCAGCCGACTGGCAATTCGTCAAAGAGTCGTCTATAAATAATGTCTCAGCCGCCTGAATACCTGCAGCGTTCAATACGCGTTCAAAAATCTGCCGATTCGGTTTGGCTATGTTCATTTTGTACGACAAGAAGATTTGCTCAAAATAACTGTTTTCGGTCATGTGTGCGTCTGTAAAATCGTCTGTCACGCATTTCTTCCAATGCATTTCGTTCGTATTACTGAGCAAAAATAAACGATAGGACGGTTTCAGTGCCAAGAGACGTTCCTTCTTCATCTGTGGAATGCCCGTTAATAATTGGTTCCATGCCCACACAATCTCTTCATCACTGGCGTTGCAGTCTGCCATGGTACGCACCTCTTTACAAAAGTCTGCGGTGGTCATTTGCCCTACTTCTATGTCATAGAACAAGTCTGCAGTACGATGATCTCGCACATATTCAGCGACAGCCTTCGCACCTATTTGTTCAAAGGCACTGATACAGCGATGTTTGTCCAAGCCCACAAGCACACCGCCCAAATCAAAGATAATATTCTTTACTTGTTGTTTCATGCCTTTTTTGTCTTTATTCGTCGCATCCATCGCCACAACTCTCCAGCCCACAGAACCATGGAAGTAGCCCCAATAACAAGAATCCACTCATGAAAGGACAGCGGAACGGTGCGGAACATCTTACCGCCAAACGTAACAATAAGCCATTGTCCAAAGATAACCATGAACAAAACCAAGAGCAAACCTCTGTCTTTCCAAAGATAACGAAAAGCGGTATGATTCGTTCCTAACGTCTTAGCATTAAATAAGTTCCATAGTTGAATCATCACGAAGGTGGTAAAGAAGATGGTTAACTCGCGAATATCTACCCCTTCAGAACCTCTACGCTCACAATAAATCAACATTGCAAACATAATGGCGAAGAAGACTACACCGCAAAACAAGATTCCTTTCCTCATCTCTTTGTTAATAATGAAGTCAGAGTTCTTGCGAGGTTTGTCCTTCATCACATCTCTCGAAGGTGGCAAAGAGGCGAGAGCCATGGCAGCAAAGGTATCCATAAGAAGGTTGACCCATAACATTTGAGTGACCGTAAGCGGCATTTCTACTCCTACAAAGGAGCCACTAAGCACCAATAACAAGGCAGTGACATTGACCACCAGTTGGAAGAACAAGAAACGCTGAATGTTCTTATACAGCGAGCGTCCCCACATCACCGCATGCGCAATAGAACCAAACGAATCATCCAACAACGTTATATCACTGGCTTCCTTTGCAACACTGGTTCCAGAACCTAACGAAAGACCAACATGGGCATAATGCAAAGCTGGCGCATCGTTGGTGCCATCTCCGGTAACAGCAACCACTTCACCCCTTTTCTGCAACATTTCTACCAATCGTTGCTTGTCACTGGGACGGGCTCTCGACATTACTTTCAATCTTTGGGCATATTCATAAGCCTCTTCATCGGGCATGGCGCTCCATTGTGGACCAGAGATGGAATCCTTTTGCGATGTCTCATCTTTCCAAATTCCAATCTGACGGGCGATTTCTACAGTAGTGGCTTCGGTATCACCGGTTACAATTTTAACCTCTATTCCTGCATTCTGGCATTGCTTCACTGCCAGAGGAACATCCTTACGTATTGGATCACTAATCGCTGCCACCGTCTGAAACAGAAGATCATGTAATTCCTCTTTTAGCTCATCTTTCGAGAATAGAGGTGCTTTCAAGGGCTTGTAGGCAAACGCCAAAGTTCGCATTGCTTTCTGTTGATAGCCCAACAGCATGCTTTGAAGCTGCGCTTGTTCTTCGATACTCAATGCACAAAAACTCATCACGATTTCGGGTGCTCCCTTCACAAACAGATAAGGCTGCCCATTATGCTTGGCTACCGTTGCCATATACTTATTTTCTGTCGAGAAAGGCAGCTGCGCTATGATCTCTATTTGTTCGCGTATGGTCTGATAAGAAATGCCCTGTTTGCTCAACCACATCAACAGTGAGACTTCCGTTGGATTTCCAATTCCACTGTCGTCAGTAAGCTCTGCCGTGGTATTGAGCGCTATTGCTTGGCATAATAATTCATCATGGAGAGATTCCATCTGTGGCGTTAATCCTTTCATCTCCATGACCGTCATTTTGTTTTCGGTCAGCGTTCCTGTCTTGTCCGTACATATCACGGTTACAGCTCCCATCGTTTCACAAGCATGAAGTTTTCTTACAAGGTTGTTACTCTTGAGCATTCTACGCATATTGAGCGCTAAACTCAAAGTTACTGCCATTGGCAAACCTTCGGGAACAGCCATCACAATGAGCGTGACTGCCATCATGAAGTATTTCAATACCACTTCCGCCATTCTGAAATAATCGTACCCTTGCCAAACGACATCATTCACCATGATATCGTGAACAAGGAAAGTGATGAATGCCATTATCGCTACAGTCGAACCCACTTTTGATATCAGTTTAGCCAACTTATCCAATTGCTTGTTGAGTGGCGTCTTGGTATCTGTGGTTTCTGTCGAGTTGCGAGCCACTTTTCCAATCTCTGTCTCATCTCCTACGGCTGTTACAACGGCTGTTCCGCGCCCATTCATCACCATGGAACTACGCAGAATTATGTTTCGTGGATAGGTCTTGTTGTCCTCATCGTGCGTTCCCTCTTCCAAAACTACCTTTGAGCAAATAGGCTCACCCGTGAGAGAAGACTCATCAATGTGAAGATCGACAGCTTTCAAAAGCAGCCCGTCGGCAGGTATCTCATCACCCACTTCGATAATCATAATATCTCCCACCACAACTTCTCGTCGTGGAATCTCTTTCACATGCCCATGGCGACGCACCTTCACTGGTGACTCTTCGTTTAATGCATTAAGGATATTGAACTTTTTAGCTGCATCTCGCTCAAAATAAAAGCCTACGGTCGTGGCAAAAAAGATAGCAACAAAGATACCGATGGTCTCAATAAAATCTTTTTCAATAAGAGATAACACTAAGGAAATGGCTGCTGCTATCAAAAGAATTTGAATGATAGGGTCGCGGTATTTATCCAAGTACAATTTCCAAAGAGATGTACTTGGAGGTGGCGTTAATACGTTCTCGCCATGTCGTTGTCTGCTCTCTGCAATTTGTACATCAGTCAATCCGGCTGGATTGTACTCTAAATTTCTTATTGCTTTAGTACTCATAATTTCTGCAAAGTTACAGTAAATCAGGTGTATGGCAAAATGAAAACTCTTAATTTGCCATCTTATCATGTGCTAATAAATGCAAAAACGGAGTCTCCTGTTAATGGTATCGTTGTGCATCTTGTTTATTTTGCTTATCTTTGATTTTCCACTATTAACACCTCAAATGAGCAATTCAAGACGGAAAGACATGAAGAAATGGTTGAAAATGAGTCTTATCATTGTCGCTATCGCACTGCCTTTGGCACTTGTTGGCGGCAGTTTTTACATGCTGGAGTATTCGTTGGGACGCCCGACTCACTTTCAAATGGATGAAAAAACACGGTATGCGCATGTGATGAACACCCATCCAGAAATCAAGCCATGGTTGGATAGTCTGTTAACACATCATCTGATTCATGACACAGTGGTGACTATGCAAAACGGAGAGCAGCATTTTGGCGTTTTTGCCTATGCCCCTCAACCCAGTCGCAAGACAGCAATTTTGTTGCATGGCTATACAGATACGCATGCCAACATGATGATGATAGCCCACATCTATGCAAAGATGGGCTACAACGTGTTGCTTCCAGATCATCATGCCCACGGACAAAGCGAAGGAAAACGTATCCAAATGGGTTGGAAGGAACGAAAGGATGTGCTGCGGTGGATGGCAATTGCCGACTCTTTGTTCAGCGATTCGCTCGGGCATAGCCAGCAAGTAGTTCATGGTATTTCTATGGGAGCGGCTCTTACCATGTGTGTCTCGGGGGAGCGTACACCCGACTATGTCAAGTGTTTCGTAGAAGATTGTGGTTATACCAGTGTGTGGGATGAGTTCGAAAACGAGCTGAAAGTACAATTTGGACTACCTGCTTTCCCCTTATTGTACACTGCCAGCGCCCTGAACAAACTTAGAGACGGATGGTCGTTCCAAGAGGCTTCACCACTTCGGCAAGTTGCAAAGTGTCACAAACCGATGCTTTTTATCCACGGCGACAAGGATTCTTATGTTCAAACGAAGATGGTCTATCCGCTTTACAAGGCGAAGCCAGCCCCCAAACAGCTATGGATAGGGAAGGGGTCAAAGCATGCAGAGAGCTATCAAGATCATCGCAAAGAATATTCAGCATTAGTTCGCAATTTCGTGAGTCGATACATCCACTAACCCCACTTGATTCAGATAGTGGCACAAAGCATAAGCAAGTAACAGAGTGAGTTTCCAACGAAGACAGTTCTCCGACGTGAGTCATGCGACTATGTCGTGAAGATAAGGCATTACATCCCTATCATTTTTGGTCATGGCTTACGTTGCTTTTGTCCTGTTATTTTACCAAAAAACGGTCATCTAAAATCTTCAAAATAGAAAAAATCAATAGGCAAACACCCTGCTAAAACGGGCTGATTTTCACAAAATAAACGCCTTTTTAAGCTGAAACATTGACTTTACGGTCTTGGAAACACTCTTTAGAGGTATTATTCACATACAGTAGCAGCGTTAAAGCATGCAAATAGCGAGCTTATCTCAATGCTTCAATCGCCAAAAAGTGGTAAAAACACGAAAGAAAAGAGACGACGCAAGCATAAAACACTCAGCAACAATGAGTTACGAAAGTCGCTCATAATTCGCGTATTTGCGACCAACTTTGCCGTTGGTGGTTTTTATGCGAGTTATGAGAGGCGCTTTGTAAAGAAAATTCAGCATTTATTTTCCTTTAATGCCACGTGCTATCTGTTCTGCAAACGCTCTTTTATGAAAGGATGTTCTCTAAATTTCTAACTAATTGTTTGTCAGTGTGATATGCCCTTTCTTCCTTTACGTAAGGAATGAGTTGAATTTCTCTAATTTAGGATTGCCTAAAGACACTCTGATTGCAAAGGCTTCTTAGTAGTTTTATGAAATAAGGGAAGTATTCGAAATGAGTACTTCCCTTGTCATAAAAAGCGGTATTTATAACTGATTAAAAGTCTATATCTAAACCGACACCCAGAACTTTATTGGTACGTGTAAAATTATCAGTGTTATTTGCTACAATCTTTTTGTTTGTTGATTGTAATAAGGGTAAAGGTTCTGATGAAGATTTATCAAATTGTTCATAGTTCGTCCAAAAATAAGCTACATTGAGGCATGCACGTTTCATGATACGTACAGAACCACCAAAACCAAAAGAGTAGCTACTGGTGACAAAACTCATATCTGAAAGGTAGCTTCCGTCGCCCAAGCCATATTTGGTACGTTGCATGCCCGCACTAATCATAACATCTTTTGTTATATCCCATTCTGCACCTGCCAAATATTCTTGTGTGTTGCCACTGAGCTGTTCTTGTTTGTTGTTTGCCATGCGTGCGCTCTTGTCAAAAAAGTGATGATAAGATACCATCGTACGCAGATTTGGAAGAACAGCATATTGAACGCCAATGGTCCAAAGGGCAGGAATGTCGTTGGGTGTGTTCACTCCATGTTTGAACATGCCAGTATCATCTCGCTTTGTATTATTTTGGATGTTGAGATATGTATTGAACTCCATACGAGTACCTACATTCCATTTCTTGTAATTAAAGTTTAGTCCAATGATGGGAGTAACACCCCAGCCAGTTTGTGTACAATCCAAGTATTTATCTTGCACCTTTTCTTTATAACTATCCATTGCTGATGCACCAGCATTTAGTTTTGCAGCAGTAGCTTCCAGTTTTGTTTTCTCGGCTCCGGCAGGCAGATTGGTTGCTTTCGAACTCAACATTGTTGCTTGCATTCTTAATTTTGTCGCTTGTTCTGCAAAATAGTTGTTAAGATTGACATTAGCTCCTCCTATGTTGGCTGTTATGTTAGTAATGTTTCCCTCGTACTTATTTAGGACATAATTGATACGCATACCAGCGTATGCGGATAGGTGTTTGTTCATCTTATAAGTACTTCCTAACTGAATGCCAAAGATGTATTGCTGACCACTTAAATAACTATCCATTGAGTAGTGAGGTGTTTTGCTGGACAGTCCTGCCGAAGCTAATAATGCAGGGATAACAGATACTTGACGTTCAAAAGAGCCAAGTCCATCATTAAAGGTGGCTTTGCCTCCACCACCAAAGAGCCCAAATGCCATCTGTATGCCCCATTTGTCGTAATTTAGAGCAGCTTGTAAAGAAGGGAGTATTGGTACGGCAGCATTTCCTGTATATTCTTTAATTCCATTCTCGTTACCTCCATTGAGCTTGAAAGGTTGATAAAAAGGAGTCTTTTCCATTGAAGGTATTGTCATGCCACTTTTTATAGTTCTCGACTGATATACATTTTGTGCGTTGAATGATAAGTGCCACCCTTTACTTAAAAAGGCTACGCCTGCTGGGTTAGCGTAAACACCGTCTATACCAATGGCACCATCTCTTGCAAAATTTCTATTAAAAGCAATATTTTGGTTGGTGTTGGTAAGAAGACCACCAGCATTCACTGCTGTACAAATGGATAATAATCCTGAAATAACGTAAATTACTTTTTTCATTTTTTTAATTATAAATTTGATTGCAAAAGTATTTAACTTGTTCAGAATTTCCTTAAAAGTCCTCTATTCCTTAAAATATATTAACATAAATAAAGAGTTTTGTTGCACAAAATATTTGGTTTGTGCAACAAAGTTGATTGTTAGGTGATGTTTTATAAATATCGATGGAGTGAGATAGCTACATCAATTTGTTTCTCGTTTGCATATGCGATTACCCTTTTGTAAAAAGAAAACTTTTCTTTCTCACTTTTTTTCTTGAGGATAGGAAATACGAGTATGATATATAGCCTTTAATCTTTCTATGAGCACTTGTTTGGCTTGTAAAACGTCTCTAAAGGTAATAGGACAATCGACAAATGCCCCACGTGACAACTGTCCGTCAATAATTCGATTGGTAAGTTCGGTAATACTCTCTTCAGTGTATTCTGGTAACGATCGCGAAGCAGCCTCTACCGAGTCTGCCATCATGAGGATAGCCTGCTCACGCGTAAAGGGATCAGGACCCGGATAACTGAAAGGAGCGGGGTCTACTTCCTCGTCAGGGTGGTCATTCTTATATTGTATATAGAAATAACTTGCCGTACTGGTGCCATGGTGTGTCAAGATAAAATCTTTAATAAACGAAGGTAGGTTATTTTGTTCAGCGAGTTTTACCCCTTCTGTAACATGACTGATAATAATTCGTGCACTCTCTTTAGGCGACAACCCTATATGTGGGTTGGCTCCTACTTGGTTTTCAGTGAAATAAGCAGGATTGGTCATTTTGCCAATGTCATGATAGAGCGCTCCTGTACGAACCAACAAACTGTTGGCTTCGATTTTATTAGCAATCTCTGCAGCCAAGTTTGCTACCGTGATGGAGTGTTGGAAAGTACCTGGGGCTATTTCACTAAGGTTGCGTAGAATACCTCTATTGGTGTTGGACAGCTCGAACAAGGTAACATTAGATGTGAAGCCGAACGTTTTTTCAATGATGTACATCAAAGGATAAGCCAATAGTAGCAGTACAGCATTCACGACAAAGTGGTAATACATGTCTGCATCGAGCTTGTCGAGCGAACTGTTTTGCATGAGTTGTAGCGAAAAATAAACAGCGATATAAGACAGCCCCACCAAGATAGCTGTTTTGAACACCTGTGAGCGTTGTGTGAGTTCGCGAAGCGAATAGATAGCTACCATACCCGCAACAATTTGCATAATGATAAATTCATATTGATATTTCACAGCCGCAGCACAGATAAGCACGATAGTACAATGTGTAACGAATGCAGTTCTGGAATCCATGAACATGCGCACAAAAATGGCTGCAGTGGTTAATGGTAAGATGTATATGCTAAAAAGATTGTGCCTAATCATTAACGACACGAAGATAGGAAATATTGTCACAAGTACATAGAGCATGGTGATGCTGCTTGGCTTGTTAAAATAGTCTTTGCGGAAAAGAGAAAGATAAAACGTAAATAGCAGCACAAGTATGGTGACATAGAGCAATTGCCCGTAAAAAGTAGTCTTCATTTCATCAGCCGAAACGTTTCTACGTTGCATCTCCCGCTCAAAAGAATTGAGTACTCGATAGGTGTATTCGTTGACAATATCACCACGGTCAATAATCTTTTGTCCGCTAATTACCATACCACTGGCAATCGCAATTCCACTGAGAAGGTCGTTAAGCTCGGTCTCACTGCGCTCTTTGTCATAATCCATGTTGGGTTGGATATATTCGTTGAGGTTACAGCGTTGTAGTAGTTGTCGGTAGGGCATCAACTTTGCGTCGTTAAAGAGTTGCTCATAAGCCGAGAGTGTTGAGTTGATACAGTTAATTTGGAGACTTTGTACCTGTTTTCCTATCACCATTCTCACCATGCTTGTGGAATCTTTTCCAAAGCGATTGTAATCTGGTGTGTTGATAATACCCTGCTGGTATAGGCGGTGGAGACGATCCAATAGAATGTTCAGGTACACTGTGGGCAGCCCTGGAATGCCTACCTTAAAATCGTTCTTGAAGCGGTCAATCTGTTGTTTCTCAACTTGTGTGCGATAATTAAAGTAGGGTTGGAAATATTGTAGCAAAGAATCTTTCTCCTCTTGAATGGCTTCATCTGTCTTGTAAACAGGAAAATCAAAACTTGCTATAAATGAATTGTACATCCATGGTTTGTCGATGTCATAATGAAATTGCTGACTTGCATTTCTTGGCAATAACCAAACGATGAGTGCCACGGTGATGAGAATTAAAGCACTACGTGTAAATAGGTTACGCCACTGTATGGATTCCTTAAAATTAAAGTTGCTCATGCTGATGCAAATTCTTTGGTTGGGTTGATAAAGTCACTTCTTCATGATAAGAATAGGCTTGTTATTTCCTTTAAGTTTCTATCTTTCATTGAAGTAAGAAAAAAATGTGATTACTATAATCATTATGCGAAAATACAAAAAAAATACGCTATAATGCAAAAAAAAGATTACTTTTGCAAAAAATAACGTGAATCAAAAAATAAGCAGGTAGACTTTACTTGTTAAAGTGTGGTTTGTTTTTACACATATTTATATATCTTATCTTCATTTATTAAGAATGGCAGAAAGAAAAGTACGTGTGCGCTTTGCACCAAGTCCTACGGGCCCTCTGCATATTGGCGGAGTGCGAACGGCATTGTATAATTATCTCTTCGCGCGTCAACATGGCGGCGATTTTGTGTTTAGAATCGAAGACACCGACACCAATCGGTTTGTGCCAGGAGCCGAAGCATATATCTTGGAATCCTTCAAATGGCTGGGTATTCAGTTTGATGAGGGCGTTAGTTTTGGAGGTGAGCATGGTCCTTACCGTCAGAGTGAGCGGAGAGACATTTATAAAAAGTATGTCAAGCAATTGTTAGAGGAAGGCAAGGCTTACATTGCCTTTGACACACCAGAAGAATTGGATGCAAAGAGAAAGGAAATAGATAATTTCCAATATGATGCTCATACAAGGACACAGATGCGCAACTCTTTGACAATGAGTAAGGAAGAGTGCGACCAACGCATTGCTGATGGTGAACAATTTGTGGTTCGCTTTAAGATAGAACCCGGAGTAGAAGTGCACGTGCAAGATATGATACGTGGCGAAGTGATTGTTAAAAGCGATATCCTTGATGATAAGGTGCTTTACAAGAGTGCCGATGAATTGCCAACTTACCATTTGGCAAACATTGTGGATGACCACCTGATGGAGATTACTCATGTCATTAGAGGCGAAGAATGGTTGCCCAGCGCACCGTTACACGTTTTGTTGTACCAAGCATTTGGTTGGGCGGATACCATGCCTCTGTTTGCTCATCTGCCGTTACTCTTGAAGCCAGAAGGCAAAGGAAAGTTGTCGAAACGTGACGGTGATCGGCTTGGTTTCCCAGTCTTCCCTTTAGAATGGCACGACCCCAAGTCGGGAGAGGTATCGTCTGGCTATCGTGAAAGTGGTTATTTCCCCGAAGCAGTCATTAACTTCTTGGCATTATTGGGCTGGAATCCAGGGACAGATCAAGAACTTTTCAGTCTTGATGAGTTGGTAGACGCCTTTGACATCACGCGATGTTCCAAGGCAGGTGCTAAGTTTGATTATCAAAAAGGTATCTGGTTCAATCACGAGTACATCTTATCGAAGAGTGATGATGAGATTGCTGAGCTCTTTGCACCTATCGTTGCCAACAATGGGGTTGATGAATCATTGGAACGCATCACACAGGTAGTACACATGATGAAAGACCGGGTTGACTTTGTGAAGGAATTGTGGCCCTTATGTTCGTTCTTCTTTGTGGCTCCGTTAGAATACGACCCCAAGACAGTTCGCAAGCGTTGGAAAGACTATTCTGTTCAGCAAATGACGGAATTGGCTGCTTTGCTGGAAAGTTTAGACGACTTCTCGTTGGAGAATCAAGAAGAGAAAGTCATGAAATGGGTTGAAGACAAAGGGTATAAATTGGGCGATGTCATGAACGCCTTTCGTTTAACATTGGTAGGAATAGGCAAAGGTCCTGGCATGTTTGACATCTCTGCGTTCCTCGGAAAGGAAGAGACGTTAAAACGGTTACATAAAGCCATTGAAGTCATTCCTACACTTCAATCAACTTCTGAATAAGGAAGGTGGATAGTAGAAAACCAATTTCCGTTGTTTACCAAGTAGCTATCTATATCTATTTACTTGGTGTTGCTGTAGCCAGTGCTTTCAGCAAGAAAGTGCGTACCATGTGGAAAGGTGAACACGAAGCGATTGGCATTCTAAAAAAGAATGTCAATCCCAATCATCAGTACATTTGGTTTCATGCCGCATCGTTGGGAGAATTTGAACAAGGTCGCCCTTTGATAGAACGTATACGGAGCGAATATCCCGAATACAAAATACTACTTACCTTTTTCTCGCCTTCGGGTTACGAGGTAAGAAAAAACTACGAGTATGCCGATATTGTGTGCTATCTACCCATAGACACCATTCGCAACGCCCGTAGATTTTTGCGAGCGGTGCATCCTTGCATGGCTTTCTTCATTAAATATGAATTTTGGTACAATTATCTTCACATCCTCAAGCACCGCAATGTGCCTGTGTATAGTGTGAGTAGTATCTTCCGCGAGCATCAAATTTTCTTCCGTTGGTATGGCAAAAGTTATGCAGGCGTCTTGAGATGTTTTACGCATTTCTTTGTTCAAAACAAAAAGAGCAAGCACTTGCTTCACACGATAGGGATAGATACGGTCGATGTCGTAGGCGATACTCGCTTTGATAGAGTGTTGCAAATCAAAGACAAAGCTCAGCAACTCCCGATAGTTGAGGCTTTCAAAGCAGATAAAAAAGTGTTTGTTGCAGGCTCAAGTTGGGCGCCAGACGAGGATATTTTTATTCCTTTCATGAACGAATGTAAGGATTGGAAAATGATCATCGCCCCCCATGTTATCAGTGAAGAGCATTTGAAGCGTATCGAAGAAAAATGCAAGGGAAAGACGATTCGTTACACCGCAACAACGCCCGAAGAAGCTGCACAAGCTCAATGCTTGTTAATCGACTGCTTCGGACTGCTATCGAGTGTTTATCATTATGGTGAAGTGGCATACGTTGGTGGTGGCTTTGGGGTAGGAATACACAACGTGTTAGAAGCCGCTGTATGGAAAATGCCCGTACTTTTTGGTCCTAATCATCAGCGTTTTCAAGAAGCGCAAGAACTAATCAAGGCGAAGGGAGGGTTCGAAATCACGGACAGTTCTTCGTTTGCACGTATGATGCAACAGTTCATGACTCAGCAAGAGTACTTGCGATTGAGTGGCGAAGCGGCTGGTAGCTATGTGGAATCAAAGACGGGTGCTACCCATAAAATTTTGAAGCAAATAGATTTGTAAATCTATCTACCTTTGCAAAAAGGATACTGTTTGACTTTCAATAAAACGATATAGAGTAAAAGGTTAACTTATTTTCTTGAGTTAACCTTTTGTGTTCTTGTACATTATGCTTATTTTTGTCAAACAATCAACAATCAATTTTCAACGACATACGATATGAAACGGCATTCAAGGTATTTTTATGGCTTTTTGGTAACGATGACTTTTTGGGTACAATTTGCTTTTGCACAAACCTATACTCGTGGCATTGGCATTTATCCGGGGCGTGTGCAAGAGGCTTATGTGCCTACGTTAGTGCAGGATGACACGTACCGCAACATTGCTTTGCATCGCAAGGCGTACCATTCTTCGAGCTATGATTACAATCTCACGGCACAACTTATTACCGATGGCATTATCACTCGTGCGATGCCTTCTCGGCTTATAGTTACAACCAATCAAGGCATTTTACCCCTTAGAGAACGTGAATGGGCTATCGACCGAGGCGAATATACGCGAAACATCCTACTGGGAAGTAAGGCTTTCATTCAATACCAGTGGGACAACATGCATGTTACTGCCAACGAAGTAAGCATTGTTGCTCGCGTGGCTTACCACGAACAACAAGCAACGAGCGGTTATAAGATTAGATTGTTGGCTTGTGATGAGAGGGGAAAATGGCAGGTCGTGGCGCAGCAAGCAGCCGACTCGTTGCCAGGAGTGGCGTCCAGATACAAGGCGCATAGCGACCCTAACAAGGTAACTGACACCGAACTGCTGCCTACACGTAATTTGAAAATGGCATTCAAACTAAATAGCAAAGTGCCACGTCTATACGGTTTGCGCTTAGAACTCCAAATGACAGGTGCTGCATATTGGACGCTTACCCAACTTAATTTCGCCCAAAACGGCACACCCGTCACCGATGTGTTGCCTTCTGCTGCTTTTCGTAGTGCTTGGATGAGTGCTACTTCGAGCGATGAATGGGTAAAGGTGGATTTAGGAACGCAAGCCTCTTTCGACAAAATAAAGTTGCACTGGCTCAACAAAGCCATACGTGGAGAGGTGCTGGTGTCAAAGGATGATGAGCATTGGGAGCGTATTGCCACTCTTCAGCAACGGGTACAAAGACAAGAAATCATTGCTTGCAAAGCTACGGCACGCTATGTAAAAGTGAAAATGACTGCATCGAAAAATGGCAAACCGTTTGTGTTGAGCGAAATAGAGGTAATGGGTAGAGGCGGACTTACAGCTAAACCTTATCCCGAAAGCACTTACCATGACAATAGATGGAGCCTGAATGGTGGAAACTGGCGGTTGCAACGAGCTTCAGAAGTACATGCTGTGGGTGAACAAATAGCAAGTCTAAACTTCGATGATAGTGGCTGGATAACCGCTACAGTACCTGCTACAGTGCTGTCAAGCTATGTCAACATAGGGGCTGTACCTCATCCCAATAGGGACAACCAGCTGTTTATGGCATCTGAATCGTTCTTCAATTCCAACTTTTGGTATCGCCGAACATTCTTCTTGCCGAAAGAGATGGTAGGTCAAACTGTATTTCTTAATTTTGATGGCATTAACTGGAAAGCTAACATCTATCTGAATGGAAAGCGCATCAATCGCATAGAAGGGGCATTCATACGCAGTAAAACAGAGATTACGCACCTGCTCAGAGAGGGCAAAAACGTGTTGGCTGTAGAGATTATCAAGACCCAGCATCCTGGCGCAGTGAAGGAGAAAAACCAGCTCAACACCGACTTTAATGGGGGAATCTTGGGGGCGGACAATCCTACTTTTCATGCCACAATTGGGTGGGATTGGATTTCCACTGTCCGTGGTCGTAACATTGGGATATGGAATCATGTGTATTTAACTTCAGAGGGGTGTGTTACATTAAGTGATGCCGTGGTCACCACTCGTCTTCATTTGCCCGATACATTGGCAACGGTGACGCCCTCTGTCCGCCTTACCAACAACCAGCAACACCCCATTCATGGCGTATTAAAAGGGTGGATAGGGACGGTCAAGTTTGAAAAGCCTGTCACCATTCCTGCCTCAACCACCATAGAAGCCACTTTCTTACCAACGGATTATGCGCAACTGCAGCGACAACGCTTGCGCTTGTGGTGGCCTAATGGTTACGGAGAGCCATATCTTTACGATGCGGGCTACACCTTCGAAGCCCACGACGGTGACTCTCAACCATTACATTATAAAGCAGGCATTCGCCAGATGAGTTATAAAGATGTGGACACACGCCTTACCTTATATATTAATGGAAAACGATTTATTCCACTTGGGGGCAACTGGGGCTTCAGCGAGAGCAACCTTAACTACAGGGCACGCGAATACGATGCGGCAGTAAAATACCATCGCAACATGAATTGCAATATGATACGCAATTGGGTAGGACAAACAGGCAATGATGAGTTTTATGAGGCTTGCGACCGCTACGGCATCATGGTATGGAAAGATTTCTGGTTGGCTAACCCCTCTGACGGTCCCGATCCACAGGATGAGCGGATGTTCTTAAACAATGCGGAGGATGACGTTTATCGCATTCGCAATCATCCCTGCATTGCCTTGTACTGTGGACGAAACGAGGGATTTCCACCCAAGACGCTCGATACAGCTCTTCGACAATTCGTGAATAACATGCACCCTGACATGTTATACATCTCCAGTTCGGCGGATGAGGGTGTCAGTGGGCACGGTCCTTATTGGGCTTTGCCTGAAAAAGAGTATTTTGAAAAGCAAACAGGCAAGTTGCACACGGAGCGCGGAATGCCCAACGTGATGAACTACGAGAGTCTTTGCCGCACGCTTTCCCCTCATCATCTGTGGCCTCAAAACGATGCCTGGGGCAAGCACGATTATACATTGGAGGGTGCGCAGCGTGGCGCATCGTTTAATGGAATCATTGAAAAGGCCTTTGGCGTGATTGGAGACGTACATCAGTTTACCAAACTTGCACAATGGGTGAACTATAATGGTTATCGTGCCATGTTCGAATCGGGTAGCAAGCACCGCTTAGGACTGCTCATTTGGATGAGTCACCCTTGCTGGCCCAGCATGACATGGCAGACCTACGATTATTACCTCGAACCGACAGCTGCTTACTTTGGCGTGAAAAAAGCTTGCGAGCCATTGCACATACAGTGGAATGCAAGTACTCGAAAAATGGAGATTGTCAATCTTCATAAAATGGTGAAGGACAGCTTGACAGCGCAATGTGAGGTGTTGGACATGTGGGGAAAATCCATTGTGAAATATCAACAGCGGATAAAAACCAAGCCCGATACAACCGTAGAGTGCATGGCTATTGATGCGCCTGCTATCCGTGGTACGATCTATTACTTGAAGATGTCGCTATTAGATACACAAAACAAGGTGTTATCTGATAATTTTTATGTTTGCTCTACCGATGAGGACAACTTCCAAGCCTTGCACTCTTTGCCCACCGTTAAGCCTACTGTAACATTTGTCAAGGATAAAAATAAGGTGAAGGTAGAACTGTACAATCCCACTGATACCCCTGCCATGCTCATTCGTTTGCAATTAAAAGGTAGCGATGGCGAACAGATTTTGCCGGTCGACTATACCGACAACTATTTCCATTTGATGCCACATGAACGCAAAACAGTTGTCATTGCATGGGAAGAGGAAGATGCACGAGGGGTTGATGTGCAGTTACAACTGGAGGGAATGAACGTGCCAACAGCGCATATCCCATTCGTGAGGTGAGGATATTTGCAGGCTCTACGGATTCCGTGAGATAAACTATACTGTGTAAAATGTGTATTTTTAGTATCAAAATTGCTCAACATAAAGGGAAGGGAGCATTCAAACCATGCCACTGAAATCATGGGTGCTCACCTTCCCCTTTTGAAGAAATAGCTAAAGTTCCGCCTTATCAAAAAGAAAGGATTTTGTTTTTATTTGTACTATTGAGCGTAATAATCCTATTTTTTTGTTTACCTTTGTATCATTCTTTACAAATACTACAACCTATATGACAAAGATTTTTACAACACTAACAGCATTGCTTGTTAGCATGCTTGCTTTTGCACAACCCTCCATGCCAACCATTAGTACCGCTGGCAACGAAGTGTACTATTACATTCAGATGCAACGAGGTCAAGCCGTCATCACCTCTATGGGTAATGGGAGTAAGGTGCAAACCGCTACTCCTGTGGCAAACATGAAGAAACAGCAAACGTGGAAAATAGAAAAGCAAGGCGACAGTTATCGTTTTGTGAATGCAGCAGGACAAACGTTATATTATAACTCTTCGTTAAAATTCTTTTGTGCTGGCACGCAACCTAATGGCATTCAGGATTTGAAAATACAGAAAACCACCAACACAGAATATCAAGGCTTCGAGATTTCCACCACAGGAAGCGGAAAAACCTTTCTGAATCAATGGGGAGGAGCTGGTGTTGGTCGCGATTTGGGCTTATGGGATCAAGGCGATTCGAATAACCCACTGCAATTTGTCGCTATCAACGACATGGTTATCAATGATGCCAAACCCACTTCCATCAACGAAGTGTCCCTAACGGGGGCTACGACATGGAAGCCTACCAACAAACATACGCTGTGGTACACAAAGCCTGCCACCGTATGGATGACTTCCACTCTACCGATTGGTAATGGACAGTTTGGCGGCTGTGTCATGGGTGGCGTGAAGAGAGATGAAGTGCAATTCAACGACAAAACATTGTGGAAAGGTCATGTAGGAAAAGTTGTGGGCAATCCTAATTATGGCTCATACCTGAACTTTGGAAATCTATATATTACGTCAACAGACAGCCGTCTCAACGCAGCGACCAATTATCGTCGTTGGTTGGATATCGACCAATCTAAGGCAGGGGTAGCATACACTGCCAACGGTGTTGATTACCAAAGAGAGTACATTTGTTCGTACCCCGGCAAGGTGATAGCCATACATTACAAAGCCAGCGAGAAGGGAAAGATTAGTAACAACATCATTCTGTTCAACCAAAACGGAAAAACGCCTACCTATGACATGAATGGCACCACTGGCGTCATCACCTTCCAAGGCGAAGTGCCACGCACAGGCACGCCCAAAGGCGAATCCTACTATTGCAAGGCATACGTTACGGCAAAGGGTGGAACGATTACTGTTGACAAAGATGGTGGTATCGATGTGAAAAATGCTGACGAGATGTTTATCTATCTCTATGGCACTACCAATTTTGACGCTTCCAATGACGAATATATCTCTGACGCAGCTTTGCTACCTTCGTATGTCACAGGCGTTGTAGATGCCGCCTTGAACAAGGGCTATGCGGCGATATGTGATGCGCATGTGAAAGACTATAAGGCTTTGTACGACCGTTGTCAACTCAACATTACGAAGGCGATGCCAATCGTAACGACACGACAGCTCATTGACGACTTTGCCATAAGTCCAGCAGACAATTTGCTGTTAGAGGAGATTTATTTCTTCTACGGTCGGTATCTTATGATTAGCAGCAGCCGGGGCGTTGATTTGCCAAGCAATTTGCAAGGTATCTGGAACAACGTTAACAATCCAGCGTGGAACAGTGACATTCACTCTAATATCAATGTACAGATGAATTACTGGCCCGCTGAAATCACCAATCTCAGTGAGCTGCATCTTCCTTTCTTGAAGTACATACATCGCGAGGCTTGCGAGCGTCCGCAATGGCGAGCTAACGCTCAACAGATTGCAGGACAAACAGTAGGTTGGACGCTGACAACCGAAAACAACATTTATGGGTCGGGCTCCAATTGGATGCAAAATTATACCATTGCTAACGCTTGGTACTGCATGCACTTGTGGCAGCACTATCGTTTCACATTAGACAAAGACTATCTGAAAAATATTGCTTATCCAGCCATGCGCTCATGCGCTGAATATTGGTTGCAACGATTGGTGAAAGCTGCCGACGGCACTTACGAGTGTCCAAACGAGTATTCACCCGAGCATGGTCCTGGGAGAGAGAATGCCACTGCGCACTCACAACAATTGGTTTGGGACTTGTTCAACAATACCTTACAGGCGATAGCAGAGTTGGGTATTAACGAGGATGCCACCTTCCTTAACGACCTGAACAGCAAGTTTAAGAAACTGGATACTGGTTTGGCGATAGAAAATATGAATGGGAAGCTGCTCTTGCGCGAATGGAAGTACACGTCTCAGGCTACAGTTCCTTCCTATAATTCTCATCGACACATGTCGCATCTCATGGGATTGTATCCGGGCAACCAAATAGGTCAGGAAATTGATGCGAAAATATATCAAGCTGCGATCAACTCACTCAAAACGAGAGGCAATGCCGGTACGGGCTGGTCTATGGGATGGAAAGTGAACCTACACGCCAGAGCGCACAACGGCAACGTGTGCCAAAGCCTCTTGAAGACAGCGCTGCATTTCCAAGACAACACAGGCAACAGTGAAGGAGGTGGTGTGTACGAAAACCTGTGGGATGCTCACACACCTTATCAGATTGACGGAAACTTTGGCGCATGTGCAGGCATGGCGGAGATGCTCTTGCAGAGTCATCTCGGAAAACTTGATATCCTACCAGCGTTGCCATCGATGTGGAAAAACGGAAGTGTAAAGGGACTTTGCGCCGTAGACAACTTTGAAGTGTCCATGGAGTGGAAGAACAACAAGGCGGTGTCCATCGACATCGTATCCAAAGCTGGCAAGAAAGCTACCGTGAAATATCCTAAAATTGCCACAGACTTCACTCTGATTGATGGACAGGGCAACAAGGTAAACGCGACCAAGGTAAGCGATGATGAAATTACATTCAATACCTCCAAGGGAGAGACCTATCGCCTGACGACGACAGACCCCACAGGTATTGATAAAACTGTAGCAAAACGAGGAGGAAAGGGGCAACGCATCGTAGCAACGCATTATTATCTTCCAAATGGAACGCAGATTACTTCCCCTTCCAAAAACGGACTCTATATCGCCAGTCAGCAGTACGAAAATGGCAAGAAAGAAACATTTAAGTTCGTAATTGATCGCAGCGAGTAATCGTCTTCCAAAGATATGAGTAATATGACCGTAAAACCAAGGAAAGAATTGGCTGCTATGTTGCCACTGATGAAACAGTGGATCGAAGCCATGCACCAAGAGCCTGAACTATCTACCCAAGAGGTAAATACCGGCAAGTATGTTGCCGACTTGCTAAGGAATATGGGCTACGAGGTTCATGAGCATGTAGGAAAACATGGCATTGAGGGTGTGGTAGGCGTATTAAGTCATGGCGACGGAAAGAAGAAAATAGGTATTAGAGCCGACATGGATGCGCTCCCTATTCAAGAGGTCAACAACCTACCTTATAAAAGTAGGCACGACGGTATTTCTCATCTCTGCGGACACGACGGTCATAGTGCTATGGCACTTGGGGCAGCTAAGTATCTGGCAGACACAAAGCACTTCAATGGTACCGTTTACTTCTATTTTCAGCCTGCCGAAGAGACCATGCAGGGCGGTCCTTCGATGATTGACGATGGACTTTTCAAGAAGTTTAATGCCGATAGAATATATGCCATACACAACATACCTGGGCTACCAAAGGGGGTACTGCATTTCCATGATGGAGAAACGATGTCGGCTGTGGACAATTGGGAGATACGCTTAATGGGGCGTGGTGGGCATGGTTCTATGCCCGAGCTAAGCATTGACCCCGTCGTTGCTGGTGCTTCTTTGGTGATGGCACTACAGACGATTGTAGCTCGCAACCTCTCTCCTTGGAATAATGGCGTGGTCACCATCGGCTCATTCCAAGCAGGGAATGCAGGTAACGTTATTCCAGACGAAGCTATACTCAAGTTGTCTATGCGCAACATGCAGCCCGATGGACGAAAGTTAGTGTTGCAACGTATTTGTGAGATTACTGCTGCCCAAGCAGAATGCTTTGGTTGCAAATATGAAATAAAAGAGGGACAACCCGGAGCTGTACTTGTCAATTCGCACGAAGAAACGGCTTTTGCTGCCGAAGTGGCACGCAAATATTTTGGAGAGGAAAATGTAGTGTACCCTTGCAAGCCGTTGATGAGCAGTGAAGACTTTGCCTTTATGTTGCAAGAACGACCAGGAAGTTACATCATGTTAGGTAATGGTGAAACGCCTATGGTACACAATCCTAAGTACATCTTCGATCAGGAAATCCTTCCCATAGGTGCCTCACTGTGGGTCGCCTTGTGTGAAGAATATCTCAAGTAGGAGATTGTAGGACTTCAAAAAGGCAATTTTGTTTCGGGAAGCCAAACATTTTTGTCTATTGAACGACTGCTGCGGTGCATATTTTTGTAGCGAGTAAAAGAACGAAAATGTCCTATTTTTTCAAAATTTGGCATTTGCGAAATAGAAAAAATAATGGAGTTTGAAAACGGTAAACAACCCTTCAAATGCGTTGTTTCTTTGCCTTTTTCCAATAACTCATTGGGTTAATGTGCCTTGAAACATGAGATAACAGCGCAATATCATGCATCTAAGGAGACAAAGTACATGCTTTAGCGAGGTTAAAGTAATGAGTTAACAAAAGGGACATAGTGCGTCAATCGCGTAACGCACTGACAATAAGAGTTTTATATTTTTAGCGTATTTGCGACCAAGGAATGAGTTGGTTGCAAATACGCTCGTATTTTGAGCCCATGTCAATATTTTTCATAAAAAAAAAAGCATCTCAGTCCCTCTATTTATGCACACTTCTGACATGGTGAGCAGACAGATTTACAACGCCTACTTGTTGCGCAAAGTCATCAAATGTACTCGTTGCCTTTCTTGATTTGCACCTCATTAATGTACTTTCGCAGCAATGCCGAGGAATCTTCTTTCTTGCATATGAGGAGTACATTGTCGTGTTCGGCAATGATGTAGCCGTCTAAACCGTTAATGATGCCTAACTTACCCTTCGACAGTTTGATGACATTGTTCTGACAGGCTTCAAGCATCACATTGCTATCAATAATGACATTGTCCGATTCGCTTTTCTGCATGGATTCGTAGATACTGTGCCACGTACCAATATCTGCCCAACCAAATGAACATTTCATCACGTACACATCTTCCGATTTCTCCAAAACACCATAATCTACGGATAAGTTGGAGTAGAGTGGATAGTTCTTGTGAATAAACTTGTTTTCTTCTTCAATGGTCCATTGTGGATTCATCTGATCAAGATTTCCCAACACAAAGGGGAGCAAACGGTCTAAGCATGCCGACAAAAATTTAATGTTCGACATAAACATACCCGTGTTCCAATAAAACTCACCACTTTCTACAAACATTTTGGCAAACTCTCTTTCTGGCTTTTCTGTGAACGACTGCACTTTATGCACATTGTTTCCAGCAGATTCACCTAATTGTATATAGCCATATCCTGGTTCGGGGCGAGTGGGCTTGATGCCCAAGGTGAGAAGTCCTGCCTGCTGTTCTACAAACTCAAACCCTTTCAGGACATCATCCACAAAAGCCTCTTCGTTTTGTATCACTTGGTCAGACGGCACTACTAATAAGTTGGCATTTTCATTATATCGCATGATGCGATGTGCAGCCCATGCTACACTAGGTGCCGTATTTCGATGAATAGGTTCCGCCAAGATTTGCTCTTCCGTCAAGTCTGGTAGCTGTTCTCGTATCCATGGCAAATAAGCTTGATTGGTACAGACAAAGATATGATCTGTGGGAACTATTTTCAATTGGCGGTCGTAGGCTTGTTGAAGCAACGTGCGACCCGTACCGAAAAAGTCGATAAATTGTTTAGGCTTTTTCTCTCTGCTGCAGGGCCAAAGACGTTTCCCCTTTCCTCCAGCAAGAATGACGCAATAGTTGTTATCTGAAATTTTCATGCGCAATATTTTGTGTTTTGTTTTCGAAGTTACTTAAATATCTTTTACGAACCAAGTATTTTAGTATTATTTAGCCCAATTTTTGAATTTCAAAAATTCGTGCTCCACAGTTTCTTCTCAAGCGCATCACAGCCTTGAAGATGAAAGGAGTGAGGCTTGAAGAAGAGCGGGCAAACAACTTGGGATAGCAGTACTGTCATACAATCGAAATAAATGTGATAAAAGCCGTCACAGAGTTGTCACACCATTCTCATAGTGACGAAATACGAATGCAATATCTGTGTGATACTTTTGCAGCGTTAATGATAAGTTCAAAAATAAATGAAATTGAAACAAAGGGGAATCGTAGTCATTTTGCTACTACTGATGCTGAGTCTACACTTAACGGCTCAAGAAATTACGGGAACTGTTGTTGATGCCAAGTCAAAAGAACCACTCATTGGAGCCACCATAGAGATTGAAGGGAAGAAGCCAATGGGTGTGACTGACTTTGATGGGCATTTCAAGTTATCAGGTTTACAGGAACTGTCTTATACATTAGTGATACGCTATGTGGCTTATCAACCTAAAACAGTTCGAGGTATAAAGGTTGGAACAACCGATTTAATAGTAGAGATGAACGCTGACGAGCAAACGCTGAAAGAAGTGCAGATAACGGCTGCTGTCAAGCAAACCACCGAGACTGCCATGGTTCAGTTAGCGAAAGAGAGTCCGTATGTGATGAGCAACATCTCTTCGCAAGAGATTCGTCGCACGCAAGACTCCAATGCCGGTGAGGTGATTAGGCGTGTGCCAGGTGTGAGTTTGATAGAAGATAAATTCGTGATGGTGCGCGGACTGTCTCAGCGTTATAATAATGTATGGGTGAATGGGGGTGCCGTTCCCAGCAGTGAAGCCGACTCAAGGGCTTTCTCGTTTGATATTGTACCCAGCTCACAGATAGACAATTTGTTGATTGTAAAAACCCAATCGCCCGAATATCCTTCTGATTATAGCGGTGGATTTATCGTGTTGAACACAAAAGAGATACCGTCAGAAAACTCGTTCTCTCTATCTTTAGGAGGCAATTGGAATACCCAATCGGCATTTCAAGACTTTACCTACGCCAAAGGTTCGAATACCGATTTTCTTGGATTTGATGGAGGTTTGCGCTCGTTAGACGGAGGTATTCACAGTCAACTGAAAACCTTATCAGACCAAGCGATTAGCTTATTGGATAACGGATTGAACAATGATTGGCACGAGAAGACGAAGAAACCTTTGGGAGATTTGAAACTTTCTGCCAATTGGAATCACCAATGGGACGTGAATCGGTACAGGCTGGGGATGATAGTGGTGCTGAATTACAGTAACGAATACAGAACCTATCGGGACATGGAGAACAACCTGTTTGGTATTTATGACGCCCAAAACGACCGTGAAAACTATCTGCGCCAGTCGGTTGACAACCAGTTTAACAACAATGTGCGCTTGGGTAGCATGTTCAATCTTACGCTCATGTCGAAAAATGGGAAAAACAAATACCAATTGAAGAATATCTTTAACCAGTTGGGCAACAACCGCTATACCGAGCGTAACGGCATCAGTGCACAGTCGAACAATGAACAATCGGCAGAATATTATTATCGTAGTCGTACCACCTATAATGCACAGCTTACCGGAAAGCATACGCTAAGGGCGCACGAGTTAGACTGGAATGTGGGCTATGCATACGCCAATCGGCACATTCCCGACCGCCGACGCTATTTGATTAATGATGCCATTGAGACCAATCGGTTAGGATTGTTGACAGGAAATGATGTATCACGTGAGTGGACACAGTTAGACGAGCACATTGTATCGGGGAGTGTGAACGACAAGATAACCTTTAATTGGGGACAATGGGAGCCTTCTTTGAAGTATGGTGCGTATGGCGAATATCGTACCCGCGATTACACAACTCGCGAATTGATATACAATTGGAACACGTCTAACAACAACATGCCAGACGGATTCAGGTACATGGAGATGCCAACCCTGCTGAGCGACGCCTCTTACTTTGGTGTGGACAAGTTGCATTTGCTAGAGCAGATGCACATGCGCAACGACTATATCGGACACAACACGTTAGGCGCAGGATACTTGGCAATGTCTCTCCCCTTTGGCAAGTTAGGTATCTACGCCGGTGTCCGATTTGAACATAACAACATGGAGTTGGTATCAAATACACGTGACACAGAAGTCAGTCATGTCAGTACATTTTATAAAACCAACGACTTGTTTCCTTCGCTCAACACCACTTATAAGTTTAATGATCAACATCAACTGCGCTTGTCGTATGGAAGAAGTATCAACCGACCGGAGTTTCGTGAGGTGTCGTCGTCGGTATATTATGATTTCGATTTAGCCTCTGATGTAAAAGGCAATCCAAACTTAAAAAATGCTTATATAGACAATATCGATTTGCGATACGAATACTATCCAAGCCGAGGTGAACAGATATCGGTAGCCGCTTTTTACAAACACTTTAAACATCCTATTGAATGGACCTATACGGTGACAGGAGGCACAGATTTGAATTATTCGTACATCAATGCCTTGGCTGCCAACAATTATGGACTGGAGTTGGACATCAAGAAATCGCTCGATTTCATCGGACTTCCTCATTTCAGTTGGTCTCTTAACGGGGCTTTGATTAAAAGTAGTGTGCAGTTTGAAAAGGGGTCTAAGGAAAAAGACAGACCCATGCAAGGGCAGTCACCTTATCTGATTAACACAGGAATATTTTATAAGAACGAGGCGCACCAAATGCACATTGCCTTGTTATACAATCGCATAGGTAAACGTATAATAGGTGTGGGACGTAGCGAAGGCACCACTTCGGGCGACAACATCAATGCCCGAGTGCCTGATAGCTATGAGATGCCACGGGATGTCATTGATTTGACGGCTTCTAAAAAGTTTGGAAATCACTGGGAACTTAAATTAGGAGTGCGCGATTTGTTAGCACAGAAAGTGTATTATAAGCAATTTGCTGACGTGACTTATGCCGATGGAGCTAAGAAAGAGGTGACTGAAATAAGTCGTTGTTATCAACCCGGACGCAATTTATCGTTGTCGGTTATCTATCAGTTTTGAAAACTAAGTTGAATATAAATATCATATTTCGTTTATTGATTAAAACAAAACAAAGATGAAAAAAAGTTTGAATTTATGGGGAGTGATTACAATCCTAACGCTCTCTCTCGGTTTTACTGCTTGTGGAGATGATGATGATCCGGTTGATAAAAAGGAGTCAACGACCCAATACGTTTGGGGAACAGATGGTGGATTAAAGAGTTGTGACCACTTACTGTTCACGAATGGTAAGGAAGACCCTAATGGTAAAGAGATTGGTAATGGCAATCAGGAGTTTGTCTTCAAGGGGAAACAAACGCTAAAGAAAGGTACTTATCTGCTGAAGGGCTGGGTGTATATTGCCGACGGCTCGGAACTGACCATTGAACCAGGTACTATCATTAAAGGTGATAAGGCGACAAAGGCTGCCTTAATTGCCGAACGAGGTGGAAAACTTATTGCCAAAGGCACGCCTACAGCACCCATTGTGTTTACATCTGCACAAGCCAAAGGCAATCGTAAGCCTGGTGATTGGGGTGGTGTTATCCTCTGTGGAAAGGCTGTTAACAATCAGCAGGAAATGGAAATAGAAGGAGGACCACGCACCAAGCATGGCGGCAATGACAATGCAGACAACTCGGGTGTGTTGAGTTATGTGCGTATTGAGTTTGCAGGTTATCCCTTCAGACAGGATAAGGAAATCAACGGATTGACCTTGGGTTCGGTAGGAAGTGGTACACAGCTCGACCATATCCAGGTTTCTTACTCCAATGACGACTCTTACGAGTGGTTTGGAGGTGCGGTAAACGCTAAGTATCTCATTGCTTATAAAGGTTGGGATGATGATTTTGACACAGACAATGGCTATTGCGGTACGGTACAATTTGGTCTTGTCGTACGTGACTCGAAGCTTGCTGACGCCTCTCAAAGCAATGGATTTGAAAGTGATAACAATGGTTCGGGGTCGGCTGTTGAGCCTTATACCACTGCTCAATTCTCAAATATCACGTTTATAGGACCTAAATTGGATAAGAACTTCCAGAATAAGCCCGATTATATTACAGGTGGAAGCATGAATCCCAATAATGGTTCGGCACTCGGTAAGTTCCAAGCTGCCATGCAAATTCGTCGTAACTCTCGCTTGAGTTGTTACAATACTTTGGCCATTGGCTATCCTATCGGTCTGATGCTTGATAACGAAAAGGGCGACACACAGGGTGCTGCGACAGCTGGAAAACTTCGTTTGAAGAATATTTGGTTTGCAGGTATGGATGTCATCGGTTCGGATATGAACAAGAAATATGAGGACGAGTTGGTCACTGACTATAAGGCAAAGAAGGCAGATAGCAGTAAAAAATCATTCTCTACCACCTTCTTCTTATCACAGGGTAACACCGTAAAGAATTCTTGGGAAGACCTGATAGATACCAAGACCTTCAAACCTTTGGCATCAAGTCCGTTGCTGAACGCTGCTTCTTTCACCGGATTGAAAGGCTTTAAGACAGTTTCTTACATTGGAGCCTTTGCTGCAAACGATAACTGGGCTGACGGTTGGACAGAGTTTGATCCAGAAAATGCCAATTATTAATAGTACGTTGAGGCGTTAACACACTTGTAAGCATTCACGATTCTATAACGAATCGTATGGATAAGTATTATTTTATACTCTCTTATACTTGTCTATATGAAACGTTATAGAATCTTTTTTGATATATTCAATCAGCCCAATAGTACCCCTAACGAGTACTATTTTGTGTATTAATGTGTGTTACGAGACATTCGTAATAACGTCACAAACAATTACTTTTATCAAATATTTATGATTTATTAACTAATGAATACTTGCAGTTATTACGAAAAGTTCGTAGATTTGCGAATGATAAGCAATCAATGAACTGAAATCAGTCAATTGCTTACGGTTTAAGTTGATAATACGCAAGGTGATGAATATGGAAAAATTGACAGTACAAGAAGAAGAGATCATGCAACGGATATGGCAATTAGGAAGTTGTACAGTAAAGCAAATATTAGGTGAACTGGGCACGCCTCCACCGCCATACACCACTGTTGCTTCGGTGGTGAACAACCTCAAGCGCAAAGACTTTGTAAATCAAGAGCAGCGTGGGAATACCTACGTTTACTCTCCTGCCATTCCAGAAGAGAAGTACAAACAGCACTGTATGTCGCGTTTTGTTCGTGATTACTTTAGTAACTCGTTTAAGGACATGGTGTCTTTCTTTGCGAAAGAAGAGAAACTGTCTTCTGAAGATTTGCAAGACATCATTGACCAAATTGAGAAGGGGAACGAATAAATACCTTTCCTTATCGCTGGTTAGAAAATAATAGATTTGAAAACACACACTTAAAAAATACAGATTATGCTTATCTATCTCGTCAAAGTGAACATAGCCCTCATACTGTTGTATGGCTTTTATCAGATGTTTTGTGCTAAAGACACGTTCTTTGGCTGGAGAAGAGGTCTTTTGTTAGGAATTTATGCCATCGCCTTCTTGGTTCCATTGATGCCAACAATCGGTTGGCTCATGACCGCAGAAACCTCTCAAGGAATGGCATTAACGTACCGACAAGTTGTGCTTCCTGAGCTCACTGTCGGAGCAGAGAAGACCGAGTTGACTTGGATGAACGTGGCGCAATGGATATATATAGGTGGGGCAGTGGTACTCTTGCTACGGATGTTGGTGCAAGTAGGCATGATTGTGGCCATGATTGTCCGCACCAAAACGCGCGAGATAGACGGTTGCAAGGTACATATCATCAAGGGCAAAGGCAGTCCGTTCTCCTTTTTCCAATGGATATTTGTAAATCCCGACGCACAAACGCCTGTTCAACTACACGAGATATTGGTGCACGAGCAGACACATGCTAAACAATGGCATTCGATAGATGTCATTTGTTCCGAACTCTTTACCATCGTGTGTTGGATGAATCCTTTCGCATGGTTGTTGAGACGAGAGGTGAGAATGAACATAGAATATTTGGCAGATCATCGAGTAGTGGCAAATGGAATCAACTCTAAAACTTACCAATACCACCTATTAGGATTGTCGTATCAAAAGAATGTAGCTACAATTTCAAATAACTTCAATGTTTTACCATTAAAAAAAAGAATCAAGATGATGAACAAACGCAGAACAAAACCCGTAGGAAAGGTAAAATACTTGTTTTTCCTTCCGCTCGTAGCCGCACTCCTCGCAGCGAGCAACATAGAGAGTATCGCACGCTCTATCAGTGAACAACCCACTATTGTGAAGAAAGATGTCGTGAAAGTTTTGCGGCAAACGCAACCACAAAAACCCAAAAAGAAACGGACACCTGTCAAAACACAGAAGAAAGGTGGCACCGTAAAAGATAATGACGATAAAGTGTATTCGGTATCATCAGTGATGCCTCAGTACGAAGGGGGCATACCAGCTTTGATGAACTTTTTGGCAACAAACATGAAATATCCCGAAGAGGCGCAGAAAAAGAAAATAGAAGGGCGCGTCATCGTGAGTTTTGTTGTAGAAAAAGATGGATCGCTGTCAGACTATAAGATTGTCAGATCTATCGACCCATTATTAGATGCAGAAGCCCTCAGAGTGGCAAAGTTGCAAAAGAAATGGAAGCCTGGATATGAAAAAGGCAAGCCTGTGCGGGTTCAATACACACTTCCCATCACTTTTAAGTTGAAATAAACTTGTCGATCAATGAAGCGAATGTGAATAAGAATGCGGCTCTTTCATAGAAGAGAAAGGTTGTTGATGAGGAAAACAATCGTTGTTCTATTGTTTCAAGAACAATTCTAATGAATGAAATGAATCGCACTGCTTGTTTTCATTCGCTTCATTTTTCGTCATTTGTTATCACAACAATGCCACTTTTGTGAAGGTGTAGCATCGTTTTTTTATCCCATTTTTGGCAAAAGAATTTGTTGTTTCTGTCTTATTATTTTACCAAAAAACGACCATCTAAAATCTTCAAAATAGAAAAAATCAATAGGCAAACGACATATAAAAATGTTTTGATTTTGGCAAAATAAGCGTCTTTTTAAGCTGAAACATTGACTTTACGGTCTTGGAAACACTCTTTAGAGGTGTTATTCACATGCAACAACAGCATTAAAGCATGCAAATAGCAGGCTTATCTCAATGCTTCAGTCGCCAAAAGGTGGTAAAAATAGGAAAGGAAAAAGAAGACTTAAGCGTAATAAGTTTAATCACAACGAGTTATGAAACTTTCTCAAAATTCGCGTATTTGCGACTAACTTTGCCGTTGGTTGTTTTTATGCGAGTTATGAGAGGCTCTTTGTAAAGAAAATTCAGCATTTATAATTCTTCTATGAAGAGCATTGCCAACCCTACATACGCTCACGGATGTGGATAATACCGAGTGGCAAGTGGCACGATAGCAGAGGGTATCAACAGGTCTACCGACTTGCCTTGCTGGATGCGTTGGCGCACTTCGGTACTACTGATGTTGTATAGGGGCGTATCTACCAAATGAACATTTGAGGGCAATGACGCTGTGTCAATGGTGGTGTGCTGGCGGGGGTAGATAATAATTTCGTACTTTTGCAGGATTTCTTGATAGTGTGCCCATTGATTGAACACGTGCCAGTTGTCAGCACCGATAATGAGTGTAAACGAGGTGTCAGGATGTTCATTCGATAAACATTGCAGCGTATGCCAAGTATATGACGGTTTAGAGAGTCGGAATTCATCATCTTTAGCAATGAGTCTTGGTTCGTCTTGCAATGCAACCTGTGCCATTTCCAAGCGCAAATGGTCATCGAGCAAGCTGCCTTGTGGCTTCAAAGGATTTTGAGGAGACACCATGAACCATATCTCATCCAAGGCAGAAAGCCTAAGAATGTGCTTCGCCAACTGGATGTGTCCATTATGAATGGGGTTGAAAGAACCGCCAAAGATGCCGATAGATTTCAATGTCTTAGAAATTCTTGTATGATTTGCAGTGTTTCAGTCTTTGCTTTGTCCAAGTCGTCATTCACCACCACTTTGTCAAACTGCGATGCGAAGGTCAGTTCGTAAGCCGCCTTGTTTAAGCGATCTTCTATCACTTGTGGCGCATCGGTGGCACGACTCTCTAAACGCCTCCGCAGTTCGTCGATAGAAGGGGGTTGAATAAAGATGCTCAATGCCCTGTCGCCATAAAACCGTTTGATGTTTACGCCACCTTTAACATCTACATCAAAAACAACGTTCTGACCCGCTTTCAACTGGTTGTCCACTTGCGTTTTCAACGTTCCATAAAAGCGATCTTCATACACCTCTTCGTATTCCAAGAATTCGTCCTTGTCAATACGTTCGCGAAACTCTTGTGGACTGACAAAGAAGTATTCCACGCCATCTTGCTCTGTACCTCTTGGTTTACGACTGGTACACGAGATAGAGAAAGCCAACTTTAGTTCTGGGTGTTCTTGCATGAGCCAGTTCACGATAGTACTCTTTCCACTTCCAGAGGGAGCAGAGAAGATGATGAGGCGAGATGAGAGCCTCCCCCCGCCCCTCCCAAGGAGGGGAGCTTTGTCAGTGGACGTGGTGTTTTGTACGGTCTGCTGTTTGTTTTGTTCGTTTAGATGATTCATGATATGTCTTATTTTCTGAAGTACGTTTTGCGTGTCTGCCAACACCTCTTCGTTTGTGAATCGTATAACATGATAACCAAAAGACTCGAGATATGCTGTTCGCTGTTCGTCAGAGATGATTTGGTCGCCAATGAAGTGATAACCCCCATCTACCTCAATAATCAACTGTTTGGAAAGGCATACAAAATCGGGAATATATTGACCAATCAGATGCTGTCTTCTGAATTTTGCCCCCAAACGATTTCCCTTTAAGTATTCCCAAAGCACAGCTTCGGCTTGCGTCGGATAGTTTCGATGTTGCAGTGCACGTTCTTGCAAAACCGTGTATAAAGAAGCATCTGCTGTCTCGTATTTATATCTTTCTTGCCTGTTTTTCCCCATGTCCTTTATCAACAGTCATCAGTGCAGTGAATAGAGTTCAGGAAGATACCCTTTCCTTCAATCCCAAAGTGCAAATGGTATAGCTCCCCTGTGTGTGAGTCATTTTTATAATTCCTAATCACTCCATCCTCCCCAGCTTATACCTCCCCGCCTTTGGAGGGGTTGGGGGAGGCTCCCCTTCTTGGCTTACAGAGCGTTGAGCACCTGCTCTTTAATCTGTTCCAGTTCATCTTTCATCTGCACTACAATGTTCTGCATTTCAGCCAAATTACTTTTTGAACCAGTAGTATTGATTTCACGTCCCATCTCTTGTGCGATGAATCCGAGCTTCTTGCCGTTGGGAGCAGTTTCGTTCATGGTATCACGAAAATATTTCAAGTGATTGGCAAGGCGTTGTTTCTCCTCGCTGATGTCGAGTTTCTCGATGTAATAAATGAGTTCTTGCTCCAAGCGGTTCTTGTCGTATTCGGCATTTGGAATCTGTTCGAGACCATCTACAATTCGAGTTCTAATCTTTTCGACGCGCATCTTCTCATAAGGTTCTATCTCTTGAAGTAGTCGCGCAATGTTATCAATCTTTTCATTGAACTTGTTTTGTAGAGCCGCACCTTCCTGTTGGCGGAAGCTAATTAAATTCTGAAGTGCTTCCTCTATCGCCTGTCTTGCCATATCCCATTCTTCGTCTTGCAGTACTTCGATTTCTGTTTTCAATGTGATGTCGGGCAATCTGACAATCGTTTGAAACCAATCCAAAGGTTCTGGAATGCCTGTTGTCTTTGCTATTTGTTTTATCTGTTGGTAATAATGTGCAACAATATCCGAGTTAATCGGGTTTACTTCGTTAGCAATATCCTTCTCTATCCAAATAGAAAAGTCTATTTTCCCCCGTTCCAGCGCACTTGATACTTGCTGTCTAATCTCCATCTCCTTTTCTCGATACAGCGGTGCGATACGAGTAGAGAGGTCAAGCGACTTACTGTTAAGGGATTTAATTTCAACATTTATTTTTTTTTCTTTGTAGGTTACGATTGCTTTTCCGTAACCCGTCATCGATTGTATCATAGCTTCAACACGTTAAATTTATGCAAAAGTAATCATTTTGCAGGAAAAAAGCGTAAATTTGCATTTTAATTTAGGATTATATAGATAGACGTATGTCGTGTATTTTAAGCATAGAGACGAGTACAGATGTATGTTCTGTGGCTGTAAGTCAGGATGGAACATGTATTTTTGAGAAAGAAGATAGTAGCGGTCCCAATCATGCTGTCAAGCTTGGTGTATTTGTAGATGAGGCCTTGTCGTTCATAGATAGTCATTTAATTCCGTTAGATGCCGTAGCTGTGAGTTGTGGTCCGGGGTCTTATACAGGTCTTCGAATTGGTGTGTCCATGGCAAAAGGAATTTGTTACGGACGCTCCGTAAAATTGTTATCAGTACCAACGCTCAATCTCTTGTGTGTGCCTGTCTTGCTTCGTGAACAGATTCAAGAAGAGAATGCGCTGTTGTGTCCGATGTTGGATGCTCGTCGCATGGAAGTATATGCACAATTGTTTGACAGAGCATTAAATGAGGTTCGTCCCATTCAAGCGGATGTAGTTGATGCGGATACATATAAGTCGTATCTCGACGAACGTCCTGTTTATTTCTTTGGGAATGGTGCAGAAAAGTGTATCGAGGTAATCAATCACCCCAACGCTCATCTCATCAAGAATGTAGAGCCTTTGGCAAAAAACATGTTCCCTTTGGCAGAGAAGCGGATGATGAATGAACAATTTGAGGATGTAGCCTACTTTGTTCCGTTTTATTTGAAGGATTTTGTTGCCAAAACCCCTAAGAAATTGCTTTAACGTTGCCTTGTTGATTCGGTAAGTTACGGTCTATTGAAAAAAAAGAAACTATGGATATTGAAGGATTAGATTATAATACCCAACGTGAGAAACTCATCTTGCCAGAATATGGCCGTGAGGTACAAAACATGGTTGATTATGCGTTGACCATTACCGACAGGCAAGAGCGGCAGCATTGTGCCGAGACCATTGTCTCCACAATGGCTCGTATGTTCCCGCAAAACAAGGAGAGTGAGGAATACCTACGCAAGCTGTGGGACCATTTGGCTATTATGAGCAATTTTGAATTGGACATCGATTATCCTTTCGATGTATCTCAAGCAGCTAAGATTTATACGAAAGCAGAGCCTGTGCAGTATCCCATGAACCGTATTCCTGTGCGACATTATGGTAACATGATGTTTGAAATGTTTGAAAAACTGAAGAACATGGAGCCTGGGGAGGAACGTGACGAACTGACTCGTATCACTGCTAACCAGATGAAGCGTGACTTGGTACAGTGGGGACATGGCTCTTCGGATGATGAGAAAGTGGCTTTTGATTTGGAAAGGTTTACAGATGGGAAAATCGTACTCGACCTTAATCAATTCAAATTCGATCGCATCGACATGCGAGATATAGATAAAAAACGAAAGAAGCGATAAGTCTATGGAGGCATTTGTCATTGAAGGCGGTCATAGACTGAGTGGTACGATTCAACCCCAAGGTGCCAAAAATGAAGCTTTGCAAGTGATTTGTGCAACGCTTCTTACGTCAGCACCTGTTAGAATAAAGAATATTCCGGACATTCTTGATGTGAACAATCTCATTCGTCTGTTGCAGCAAGTAGGCGTCAAAGTAACTCGTGTTCATAAAAATGAATATATCTTTCAAGCCGATGCTATTGATTTGGCTTATTTGGATAGCGACGAGTTTGTTCAGAAGTGCTCTTCTTTGCGAGGTTCGGTGTTGATGATAGGTCCTTTGTTAGGACGCTTAGGTAGGGCAACTATCGCAAAGCCAGGAGGAGACAAGATTGGACGTCGCCGTTTGGACACACACTTCTTGGGTTTTAAGAAGTTAGGCGCAAGCTTTAAGCACGAAGAGTCTCGTAACATCTATCATATTGAAGCCGAGCATCTACATGGAACATACATGCTTTTGGATGAGGCTTCCGTCACAGGTACTGCCAATATTATCATGACAGCTGTTTTGGCTAAGGGTATTACTACTATTTACAATGCAGCCTGTGAACCTTATATTCAGCAGTTGTGTCGTTTGTTGAATGATATGGGAGCAAAGATTAGTGGCATTGCCTCAAACCTTTTGACGATTGAGGGCGTTTCATCTCTGCACGGAGCAGAACACACAGTATTGCCCGACATGATAGAGGTAGGCTCGTTTATAGGCATGGCTGCCATGGTAGGTAGCGGAGTAAGAATCAAAGATGCTTCCGTAAAAAACCTTGGCATTATCTTGGACTCTTTCCGCCGATTGGGGATAAAAATACAAGTTGAAGGTGACGACATCGTGATTCCGCACCAACCCCATTACCAAATAGATTCGTTTATAGACGGCACCATCATGACATTGAGCGATGCTCCATGGCCAGGGCTTACTCCTGACTTGCTGTCAGTCCTTTTAGTTGTTGCCACCCAAGCACGAGGGAGCGTACTCTTTCATCAAAAAATGTTTGAAAGTAGACTCTTCTTTGTAGATAAACTCATCGATATGAGGGCGCAGATCATCCTTTGCGACCCACACCGTGCAGTTGTCGTAGGGCATGACAGGAAGATAAGACTGCGTGCAGGACGCATGAGTAGTCCAGACATCCGGGCAGGTATTGCCTTACTGATTGCTGCATTGAGTGCTAACGGAACAAGTAGAATAGAAAATATAGCCCAGATAGACCGTGGGTATGAGAATATTGAAATGCGCCTGAATGCTTTAGGGGCACATATAAAACGAGTAGATGATTAAGAAAGAGGATGTTTACCGTATTGGACAAATAGGAAAGCCACATGGGGTAAAAGGCGAATTGTCTTTTCATTTTGAGGACGATGTGTTTGATCGTACGGATGCTGACTACCTTATATTAGAGGTAGATGGCATTTTGGTGCCTTTTTTCTTTGAAGAATATCGCTTCCATACCGATGTGACGGCTTATATAAAGTTTTGCGATGTCGATACAGAAGTGCAAGCTCGTGAACTGACAGGGAGTGAAGTATTCTTCCCACGTTCTGTTGCACATCAAGACGGCGCATGCAGGTCGTGGGCACAACTCTTGGGTTTTTCTCTCATTAACGCTACAACAGGGCATCAAATAGGAGTGATTCAATCAATTGATAATACGACGCTTAATGTCTTGTTCGAGCTGGAAGATGGTAAATTGATACCAGCTAATGAAGAACTCATTACGAGCATCGACGGAGAGAAGCGTCAAATATTCATCACATTGCCAGAAGGTTTATTAGATTTATAAGCTCATAAGCCAAAAAAGATAGGAGGAAATACAACTCATGAAAAAGCAAATCTGCATATTAGGCTCTACGGGGAGCATCGGAACACAGGCGTTGGATGTGATTGAACAGCATGCCGACTTATATGAAGTTTATTGCCTTACGGCTAATAACCGTTTTAAGGAATTGGCTGAACAGGCACGTAAGTTTCGCCCAGCTGCTGTCGTTATTGCCAACGAGGCGCATTATGAATCCCTCTGCCAACTGTTAAATGATTGCCCAGACATTAAGGTGTATGCTGGTAAGGCTGCGCTTGATGAAATCGTATCAGCCACTCCTATTGATATGGTATTAACAGCTATGGTCGGATTTGCAGGTCTTTCGCCTACGATTCATGCCATACAAGCTCGAAAAAAAATCTGCTTAGCCAATAAAGAGACGCTTGTTGTTGCAGGTGAACTGATTTGCAAGTTGGCTCAACAACATCATGTACCTATTCTACCTGTCGATTCTGAGCACAGTGCTATCTTTCAATCACTCGTTGGAGAAAGTGATAACGAAATAGAAAAGATACTCCTTACAGCCAGTGGCGGTCCTTTCCGAACCTACACCTTGGAACAGATGCGGCACGTAACAGCTGCCGATGCCTTGAAACATCCTACTTGGGAAATGGGAGCAAAGATAACCATTGATTCGGCTTCAATGATGAACAAGGGTTTTGAGGTGATTGAAGCGAAATGGCTCTTTGGTGTGCCAGTCGAGAAAATACAAGTACTCGTGCATCCTCAAAGCATTGTCCATAGTGCCGTGCAGTTTGCCGATGGCGGCATAAAGGCACAGTTAGGAGTTCCTGATATGCGCTTGCCCATACAGTATGCTTTTTCTTTTCCAGAGCGTTTGCCTCTTCATGGGCAGCGTTTAGATATGTTTAAGCAACCCTTGGAGTTCTTTGAACCCGATATGGGGAAATTCAAGTGTTTGGCATTGGCGTATGAGGCCATGCAACAAGGGGGTAATATGCCTTGTGTACTCAATGCTGCCAACGAGGTGGTGAACGAGGCTTTCCGCCATGGCAAATGCTCGTTTTTGGACATGGGCAATATCATTGAGAAGACGATGCAGCGGGTGTCTTATGACAAATCTTCCCAATATCAAATTTATGTGGATACCGATGCAGAGACACGTCGGGTAGCGGAAGAGATGGTTCACGAGTTAAGGCGTTAGTGAGTTCATGAGTTGATAAGTTCATGAGCTGACAGTTGATGATTTAGTTGTTTTCGAGTAGTATGCTTTATGGCAGAAGAACTCAAAAACTTAACAACCAAAAAACTAAAAAAAACTTAAGATAAAATGGAAATATTTTTAATCAGATTGCTTCAGTTTGTACTGGCTATCTCTTTATTGGTTCTCTTGCACGAAGGGGGACATATGTTTTTTGCGAAACTCTTTGGAGTAAGAGTCGAAAAGTTCTTCGTATTTTTTGATGTCAGCATTGGCAAATGGAAAGGAAATCTCTTTAGCTTCAAACCCAAAAATAGCGATACTACTTATGGTATGGGGTGGCTTCCGTTGGGCGGCTATTGCAAGATTTCAGGAATGATTGACGAGAGCTTTGACACAGAACAAATGAAGCAACCTGCTCAAGACTGGGAGTTTCGTTCTAAACCAGCATGGCAACGGCTGCTCATCATGATTGGTGGAGTGACCGTCAACTTTCTCTTGGCGCTTTTTATCTATTCCATGGTGCTGTTTTATTGGGGCGAATCGTATGTCATGGTCAAAGATATGAGCATGGGAATGCGTTTCAATCAAGAAGCCAAATCTTATGGTTTTCAAGACCATGACATCCTTGTGGGGACAGACCAAGGCGCATTCAGGGATTTTAATGCAGATGTGTATCGCGACTTGTCCACCGCCAAACGGGTAGATATCATTCGCAATGGCAAACCGATGAGCATTAACCTGCCTGGCGACCTGAACCTTTTGGGGATGTTGAAGAGCACTCCACGCTTTGTAACACCCTACATATTGGCAGATGTAGACAGCGTTATGCCTTCTGGTGCAGCAGCTAAGGCTGGCATTCGGAAAGGTGACCGTTTGGTGGGTATCAACGGCAAACCTATTGATTCTTGGAATGCTTACCAAGAAGAGGTGGGCGTGTTGAGCGATGAGCTCATGGCAGCAAAGACCCATGCGGATAGTCTGAAAATTCGTACAGCAAGCATTGCCTTTATGAATCCTGCTACTTCTAAGGTAGATACGGCTCAAGTATTGTTGGATTCCAGTCTGATGTTAGGCGTGGGTATGACCAATTTGTATTCGTATTATACGCCTACCAAAAAGGAATATGGTTTCTTCGAGAGCTTTCCAGCAGGTGCAAAATATGGCTGGAATGTCTTGGCAGGCTATGTTGGTGATATGAAGTATGTGTTCACTGCCGACGGTGCTAAGTCGTTAGGAGGCTTTGGAGCTATTGGAAGTCTGTTCCCTCCCGTATGGGATTGGCACATGTTTTGGCTCATGACCGCCTTCCTAAGCATCATTTTGGCATTCATGAACATCTTGCCAATACCAGCCTTGGACGGTGGTCACGTGCTTTTCTTGCTCTATGAGATGATCACTCGTCGCAAACCGAGTGAAACGTTCATGGTACGAGCTGAATATGTAGGCATCGCCATCTTGTTGTTGTTAATGATTGTAGCCAACCTGAACGACGTATTGCGCTGGTTGGGCATCATTACGTACTAAATGATAAAAATGATTGCTGTCTGCTAAAACTTTTTTTATGCTCAAGTAAGTTTTAGCGGACAGCAATAAATAGAAAATAGTTAGTATTTCACAACGTTTTCACTTCTTCTCATTTTTGGTAAAGACATTCGTTGTTTTTGTCCTATCATTTTACCAAAAAACGACCATTGAAAATCTTCAAAATAGAAAAAATCAATAGGCAAGCGAACTGCAAAAATGGGCTGATTTTAACAAAATAACCGTCTCTAAAAGTTAGAACATTGACTTAACGGTCTTGGAAACACTCATTAGAGGTGTTATTCACATGCATCAGCCGCATTACGCCATACAAATGAGCACCCACAGCCAACATATTTTCTTATTGAAAAAAGCGGAAACCCTTTTGATAGGACTTCCGCTCTGTGCGCTTCAAGATGGGCTTGAACCAACGACCCCCTGATTAACAGTCAGGTGCTCTAACCAACTGAGCTATTGAAGCATTTTGTGCAATTCGTATTCTCGATTGCGGATGCAAAGGTAGAATGTTTTTTTGAAACCTGCAAACTTTTTTGAAAAAAAATAATCGTTGCACCTTAAAATGGGCAAATTTTTCTGAATCAAAGCCTCATTATGAGGTTAAAATATTATCTTTGCTCATCATTAAATCATGTAGAATGAAAAAATTATTGACATCTCTCTTATTGGTAGTCATACTGCCCACGCTTACTTATGGGCAGGAAGACAAGAATCACCTCTTTGAAACTGCGAAAAATTTAGAAATCTTCAATACAGTTTATAAGAATCTGGACTTGATGTACGTTGATACGCTTGATGCCAATGAAGTCATTGGCGATGGCATCAAGGGGATTCTTAATCGGTTAGATCCGTATACAGAGTATTATCCAGCGAGTGAGACACAAGAGCTTAAACGCTTTATCTCTGGGAAATATGGCGGCATAGGAGCCTTGATACGCTATCATCTACAACTCAAAAATGCTGTTATTGACGAGCCTTATGCACAGATGCCAGCAGCCGAAGTGGGTCTAAAAAAGGGGGATATCATCCTTCAGATTGACGATTCTACCATGGTAGGTAAAGATACGAAGTATGTGAGTGAACACCTTCGAGGCGAACCCGGTTCTACCTTCCTATTAAAGATAAAGCGACCGTCCACAGGAAAGATAATGACGTTCAAAGTAAAACGCCGCTCTATCCAAATGCCTGTCATTCCTTTTTATGGCATGCTAACCACGGATATTGGGTATATCAATCTTTACCAGTATTACGAAGATTGCGCCAAAGAGGTGCGTAAAGCCTTCATTGATCTGAAAAAGCAAGGCGCAAAAGGTATGATACTCGACTTGCGTGGCAACGGTGGCGGTTCTGAACAAGAAGCTGTCGACTTGGTGAACATCTTTGTACCGAAAGATGTCACCATCGTCACCAACAAAGGAAAGCTGAAACGCGCAAACCATGCCTTTAAGACACGCATGGAACCCGTAGATACAATCATGCCTTTGGTTGTCTTGGTAAACAACATGACAGCGAGTTCCAGTGAGATTACCAGTGGCAGTTTGCAAGATTTAGATCGAGCTGTCATTGTAGGAACTCGCACATTCGGCAAAGGTTTGGTACAGATGACGGTGCAAGTTCCTTACAATGGCAACATGAAAGTGACCACCGCACATTATTATATACCCAGCGGTCGTTGTATTCAAGCCATTAACTACAAACACAAGAAGGGGAAAACCCTCAATACTCAACTTCCTGATTCACTGACAAGGGTATTTTATACCAAAAATGGTCGTGAGGTGAGAGACGGTGGAGGCATTATGCCGGATGTAGAAATCAAGCCCGATACCATTGCCAATATTTCGGCATATTTGCAACATGGCGATAGTACTGAAACGATGTTCAACTACGTGATTGACTATATTGCCAAACACAAGACGATTGCACCCGCAAATCAATTCGAACTAACAGATGCTGAATTCAACGAATTTAAGCAGCAGGTTCTAAAAAATAAGTTTACTTATGACCCTGGAACCGAGAAGATGTTAAAGGAATTGGAAAAGATAGCTAAGTTTGAAGGATACTATGAAGATGCCAAACCAGAATTTGCAGCACTCAAAAAGAAACTGACTCATGATGTTGCAAAGGATTTGGAGTTGAACAAAAATGAACTGAAACAAATCATTTCGGCTGACATCCTAACGGCTTATTACTTTCAAGGCGGAGCCATTCAAAACGGCTTAAAATACGACAAACAAACAAAAGAAGCCATACGACTGCTGAAAAACAAAGAAGAATATAACCAAATTCTATCGGGTGCTAAAAGTGTAAAGGACAAAGGAACACAAAATAAGCACTAAACAAAGAAGCAACAGACGGAAAGAAGTCCACTTGAAAAAACCAAAATTGTTCATGGCTGAAATGGTCAGAACAATTTTGGTGATTGATAATCAATTTATTACTGCTACTTCAAGAAGCGAAGTCGCTTGTCAAGAGGTTCAAAAGTTTTCTCTTGCGGCTCGGCTGCTGGTACGCCAAATGGCATTTGAGCGCGCAACTTCCAATCAGGATGTATGTGAAACTCTTTCGCTACCACCTCATCTATCAACGGGTTATAATGTTGTATTGAGGCACCAAAACCAGCATCTTCGAGCGCTGTCCACAAGGTTAGCTGATGCATACCGTTCGTTTGTTCGGACCAAATGGGGAAATTGTCGGCATACGAGGGGAACTTTTCTTGCAAGCCACGTACTACCGATTGGTCTTCATAATACAAAACCGTGCCGTATCCGCTTTGGAATGAAGCGTTAATCTTTTGCTCTGTTTGTTCAAACTTCTCGGGAGCGATTCGCTCTCTTAATACATCTTTTGTAAGTTCCCACACCTTTTGGTGATGCTCACCCAGTAGCACTACCAACCGAGTACTCTGACTATTAAAGGGTGAAGGAACATGTTTGATAGTACACTCAACTATCTCACGAATGGCGTCATCAGAGATTGGCGACTCATTTTTTAACGCATAATAACTACGACGATGCGCAATGGCATCCAAAAAAGTTCTACTCGTTTTCATTTTCATATTTGATTTTTTTCTTTAGGAAAAAGTCTTCCTTAAAATGTTATATCAGAAGTCTTTGTTACAAATATACCATAAATTATTGAAAAAATAGAAGTATCTATCGTTGAAAAATGATAATAAAGAGTAAAATGCACCATTTCATTGCCTAATTGCAGATGCGCTTCGTGTGATAGATAGATGCTCAACTCTCCATGTCATTTTATCTACTGGGGCGAACATAAAAGCAGCATCGTTTACATTCAGTCGCTTTATCATCAAGTGCAGTCCTGTTGTGTGCCACTTTTTTTATACGAAAGAAATAAAAATAAGGCAAGTATCTTTTTGCACTATCTGCTTTTTAGGGTAACTTTGCAGTGCATGAAACAGAAACTTCGCAACATCAGCCGCTTGAAGCTGATAGCTTTGGTCATCGCACTATTATTCGTCATTACGTGGGTGACATGGACTTGTTGGCCCGCCTCTGGACAACAAATGAAACGTGCAGTGGCTGTCATTGAAAGTAAGTCATGGTACGAAATTGTATGCAATGGCAAAAAAGTCTTGTTTTTTGCGGACATCTCATCCGATTCGAGCCTGAATCGCCTTTCTGTTCATCGAGATTCTTCCACCCTAACGACCTACTCTACGGGAGTTTGGCTCAACCGATATGCCGTGATTCCCTCGTGTCATGGTAGATTGGTCACTATCAAAACCAATGTCAACAAAGCTGTCGGCATCGATGCATGTACGCTGATAAGAAAAGAACAAGCGAGAAACCAGCAGAGAATACGCCGCTTGCAGTCTCGACTGAAAGAACTCAATTACTATCTCCGCATACATAATGTGCATGACGAAGGATATAATACGGTGGCAGGATACACCGATGAAATAAAAAATAGGGCAGCACATGCAAAAGCCCTGTCGAGCATTCTTGATTCGATTCAGAAGAGTAAGCAAATTCGCATCTTCCACAAAACGAGCTATATCGCTCACTACAACAAAAGAAAAGGCGAACGCCAGCATGTCTACATGGTAGAAATCAACGCTTCAGCGAAACAGCAAACAGTGCTACTGCAAACAACAACGCAAACAACACCAACGGACGCAGTTCCGTTATCTATCATGCCGTGGAAGGCGAAAAGCAACGGAGATGCACTAGCTGTAGGTTATGGTGGGCTCGGCATACCAGAATTAGCAACAGAAAAAGCGCATTGCTGCATCCTTTCAACCGTTCTTCACGACCGCCAACACGACTTACCAACCGTGCTGGCAGGTGCTGGTTCTCCAGTTTTTAGTTCTTGTGGGCGTTTGATTGGCATCACACAAGGAAAACACGTCATTGACCGAACACAATTACTCGACTTATTCAGCAAGGAGGGAAAGCCATGAAATTCTACTTACATTCATCGCTCCCCACATTCGTAACGCTTTTCGTCCTTTCTTTCTGCATGTCATGCAGCAGAATACACCCTGATGTACAAGTTGTTTCACAACAGCGTGGCTATACTTACCGTGGCACGTTGGTTAAAGGAAAATATGAGGGTTATGGTGAAATGCGCTATCATGGTCGTATCGTGTATGCAGGGCAGTGGGTCGAAGGCAAACGAGAAGGCAAAGGCGTTAGTTACGATAGCTGCGGTCAACGAATCGTTGGCTTATGGAAAGCAAACACCTTAATCCATGGAACTCGTACCGATTCTAATGGCGTATACACGGGACAACTCAATCAGAAAGGACAACCCGATGGTGCTGGCAGCTACACATCTACCGATGAAACTTATTACCATGGCTATTGGTTGCAGGGCGAACGCAGCGGATTTGGCTTCGCCTCATCGCCTAAAAAGTTGCGTTTAGGCGAATGGAAAGCGGATCGCTATCTTGGAGAACGACTGGTTTATACAGGGCAACGCATCTATGGCATCGATATTTCACGCCACCAACACGAAATAGGCAAAAAACACTACCCTATTTATTGGAATCAACTCCGCATCACTCATTTGGGAACAATTAGCAAGAAGCACATCCGTGGCACTGTGAGTTATCCCATTTCGTTCTGCTACATCAAGTCAACAGAAGGTACAACGATACGAAACAGATATTATAAGGGCGATTATCGGGCTGCCAAAAGAAACGGAATCCACTGTGGTGCTTATCACTTCTTCTCCACCCTGACCAGTGGCAAGGCGCAAGCCAAGTACTTCTTGCGCAACACCCTCTTTCAAAAAGGAGACTTTCCTCCTGTTCTTGATGTGGAGCCTTATCCCAGTCAAATCGCCAAGATGGGCGGAGTAAAGGTGATGTTCAACGAGGTGAGAGCATGGCTACAATTAGTAGAAAAGCATGTAGGCGTAAAACCTATTTTATATATCAGTCAGATTTTTGTCAATAAATACCTGCCCGAAGCACCAGATCTCATGAAAAACTACAATGTTTGGATAGCTCGCTATGGCGAATACAAACCTAACGTTCACTTGGTGATGTGGCAGCTAAGTCCTGACGGGAGAGTAAAAGGCATCAAGAGCGATGTTGATATCAATATTTTCAACGGTTATCAGGACAGCTTTGAAGAATTCTTGCGGAACGAACGCATCAAGTAATCTCACTATCGTTGATGCGTACATGCAGTGACAAGCAACTGAATAAGGAACAACACAAAGGTGTCAAGAATATAACTTGTGCATTCCTGCCGTAACATGACTTCGGTTTCCCTGCTTAGTAAGTCAGTTGGAAATGCACTTTCAAAATAATATTTTTGTCCTTTTATTTTACCAAAAAACGACCATCTAAAATCTTCAAAATAGAAAATTTTAATAGGCAAACGACAAGCAAAAATGGGTTGATTTTATCAAAATAGACGCCTTTTCAAGCTGAAACATGGAGTTAACGCTCTTGGAAACACTCAATAGAGGTGTTATTCACATGCTTCAGCAGCATTAAAGCATGCAAATAGCAGGCTTATCTCAATGCTTCAGTCGCTAAAAAGGGGTAAAAAGAGGAAAGGAAAGAGCTGATTTTAATATAACACTCTACATATCAATAGGTTATAAAAGTTGCTCATATTTCGCGTATTTGCGACCAACTTTGATGTTGGTGGTTTACACGCGAGTTATGAGAGGCACTATGTAAAGAAAATTCAGCATTTATCATCTTCCAAAACAGCGTATCTCCAACCCTACACACACTATTTGGTGGGTGGTTTTTGCGGATCAAATATCGCTCTTCCACGAAAGAGTCGTGCGCCTCAAACAATTCTCTAAAAAGTGAAAGACTGTATAACACTGACCATACAAAGGGTAACTTCAGTAAAAAGAGCTATTGATGAACTAAATATAGTACTCAAAAAAAATAGTAAGTAACATGATGCTACTTACTATTTTTAGTTTTTATCATTTCGTCAAGTACACCAATATTCATATATGATGTGCTTGATGAAGTATTGTTCTTCTATTAAAAATCGTTAGATGTATTATCAACAGAATCTACATTATCGTCATGATGTTCAAATCGACGCTGTGGACGATCGCCATATCCACCATTGTTACGGTGGTGATAGCCATTGTCATCATCACGTCTTGGGCGACGCTCGTTGTTCATATTGTTTCGACGTTCAGGACGTGGGCGACGTTCGCGCTCTACATATCCTTCGGGTTTTTCTAACAATACCTTACGAGAAAGTTTGTATTTACCTGTCTTAGGATCAATCTCCAACAGTTTTACCTTAATCTTGTCACCTTCATGGATGCCTGCATCTTCAACAGTTTCAAGACGCTTCCAGTCAATTTCAGAGATGTGCAACAAGCCGTCTTTGCCGGGAAGTATCTCTACAAAGCAACCATAAGGCATGATAGAGCGAACAGTTCCTTCGTAAACTTCTCCTATCTCTGGAATGGCAACAATGCCTTTAATCTTCGCAATCGCCGAATCAATGGCCTCTTTATTAGGTGCGCTTACTTGGATTTTTCCTACACCATCTATCTCATCAATGGTAATCGTAGCACCAGTATCTTCTTGCATCTGCTGGATAATCTTACCACCAGGACCAATAATAGCACCAATAAACTCCTTAGGAATCTCAAAAGCTTCGATACGTGGCACCTGAGGTTTCATTTCTGGACGTGGTTCAGGCATGGTTTCGAGCATCTTGCCAAGGATGTGTTCACGCCCAGCCTTTGCTTGCATCAATGCTTTTTCTAAGATTTCGAAGCTCAGACCGTCGCACTTGATATCCATCTGCGTAGCTGTCAAGCCATCTCTTGTTCCAGTTGTCTTAAAGTCCATGTCCCCCAAGTGGTCCTCGTCTCCAAGGATATCACTCAAAATGGCGTATTTGTCTTCGCCTGGGTTCTTAATCAAGCCCATCGCAATACCGCTTACAGGCTTCTTCATAGGAACACCTGCATCCATCAACGCCAATGTACCAGCACAAACAGTCGCCATAGAAGAAGAGCCATTGCTCTCTAAAATCTGGCTCACCAAGCGCACCGTGTAAGGGAAGTCTTCAGGAATTTGTCCCTTCAATCCTCGCCATGCCAAGTGTCCATGACCTATTTCGCGGCGTCCAACACCACGTTGAGCCTTAGCCTCACCAGTAGAGAATGGTGGGAAGTTATAGTGTAATAAGAAACGCTGGTAACTCTTGTCCAAGACATCGTCTACCATTTTCTCATCAAGCTTGGTTCCTAACGTACAAGTTGATAACGATTGTGTTTCTCCACGAGTGAAGATAGCACTTCCGTGAGGCATGGGAAGCGGACTCACTTCGCACCATATCGGGCGAATCTCATCGGTCTTGCGACCATCTAAACGCTTGCCTTCGTCCAAAATACAACGACGCATCGCATTTTTCAACACGTCATCATAATAGCGTGTAGCCTCCGCATGCTTCTCTTCCAACTCTTCTTCTGTCAAATCAGCATGTGCTGCATCATATTTTTCAAGGAAGTCGGCTATAATCTTATCGAAAGCATCGTGACGTTCCTGCTTGGGCAGAGCTTGCTTAGTAACATCGTAAGCTGGTTGGTACAACTCATCATTCATTTGCTGACGCAAATCTTCGTCGTTCACCTCATGGTCGTACTCGCGCTTCACATCCTTACCTAATTCCTTATTCAACTCCTCTTGCACGGTACACATCGGTTTGATAGCCTCATGTGCCGCTTTCAAAGCTTCAATAAGGTCAAGCTCAGACACTTCATCCATTTCACCTTCCACCATCATGATATTGTCTTTGGTGGCACCTACCATCAAATCCATGTCCGCACTCTTCATCTGTTCAAATGTTGGGTTCACCACATATTCACCGTTGATGCGTGCTACACGAACTTCACTGATATAGAAATCGAAAGGAATATCTGAACATGCCATGGCTGCTGACGCTGCCAAACCTGCCAAAGCATCGGGCTGATCTACGCCATCGGCAGAAAGGAGCATGATTTGTACATACACTTCTGCGTGATAATTGGATGGGAATAATGGACGAAGTGCACGGTCCACTAATCGAGATGTCAATATCTCATTGTCACTTGGCTTGCCTTCACGTTTGGTGAATCCACCGGGGAAACGACCTGCGGCACTATACTGCTCGCGATAATCAACTTGCAAAGGCATAAAATCTGTTCCGGGAACTGCATCCTTTGCTGCACAAACAGTTGCGAGGAGCACCGTGTTACCCAAGCGAACTACCGCTGAGCCATCAGCCTGTTTTGCAACTTTCCCGGTTTCAATGCTGATGGTTCTGCCATCAGGCAATTGAACTGTTTTCGTAATTACGTTCATCTAAAAAAAATAAAAAACTTTATTGTTTTGTCTAACATCTAAAAAATCATCTTCTATTGTAACTTAATGCGCTAAATGATATAAAGAATCAATTGCCTCATGACGGCAATCAGAACTAATGAGGTTAGTCGCATACAGTTACAAAACCACGCAAAGATAAAAAAATAATAGGGAACAAACGAACAAAACTCCTATTATTTGTGTTTTTTCAACAAATTCCATTCATTTTCCGTATGTATCAAAACATATCACGAGAAAGACGAATGTTCATTGATACCATTACAACTTACTTGGCAATGTTTTTAATTTCGCTTAAAGTGATATGTCCCACGAGCTGTATAATCGTAATTTCTTTTGGCTCTTCGTTCATCAAAATGAACTCATTGTTGTTCTTTCCATACGATTTAAGATAAATAGTGGTGCGTTCATCTTTATCTTTAATCTTCATCACCACCTCGTATTTATTGGTCTTATAGTAGTTGGTGGCTTGCTTCTTGATGGTGGGTATCAACGACGGGCGTTCACATTCTAACACTTGTAGTTTGGTTAGTTTAGAGGCAATCTTCGTAATATCCTTATCCCCAAACTCCAACTTGGGCATTAACCTGAACATTGTGGGCGAAATATAAACGGTACTCACCCCCTTGGCATCATCAAACTGTTTAAACAATTGGTCTTGTGCTACGCTATACATGCTGCTCATTGCCAGAATAAGAACAAGCAGGATGCGTTTTAATGGCATCAGAAAGTTGCTATCTTGTTTCATTTTCGAATTGTTTTAAGCCTTTATTTATAGTATTAGAAAACTTTAGAAGTGCCTTTTCTGTCTCGGCATACGCATCTTGAGGATTGTTCACTATTTCTCGTTGTGCTGCTATTTCATCCTCTTTTTGTTGGGAGTGAACCAACAAGCCCACCGAGAAAAGGAGCAACAAGCCAGCAGCTACACCAACTATCCAGCGTAAAGTGAACGTGCGTGCTTTTCGTTCGGACAGCTTCTCTATCTTGTTCCAACCGTCTATTTGCTGCGACAATTGTCGTTCGAGATATTCAGGGACAGGAACATCCGCTTGATACAGCTGCTTAAACAACTGCTGTTCTACTGCCCATTCGGGCGACACATCACCGTCAAGGAAATAATGTTGCAGCAATTGTTCTTCTTGCTCGGTGGTTTGTCCTTCATAGAAACGTTCCACAAGTTTTTTAAGTTCATTACTTTCCATTTTGCATCATCTCCTTTAGTTGTTGTCTAATTTGTTTTCGTGCCCTACTCAATAGCACTCTAATATGCACCGCCTTCTGTCCTGTTAGCTTCTCTATCTCCTGATAGTCAAGTCCCTCCACATCCCTAAGTAGCATTACTTGCTGCTGTTTCTTAGGCAATTGACGTATCAATTTTATGATGAAACGTTCGCTGTCTTCTTCCTCGAACGCTCCTGCCGTGTCATCAGGATGTGGTATTTGCAATTGCTCCAATGCTTGAGGAGTTGTTTGCAAGCGCCGTTTCCGCTGCTCATCATAAAACAAATGCTTTAAGATGGTGACGCTAAAACCCTCGTACGAGTCGATGGTAGCTAACTCATCACGCTTCACCCACAATTTAAGAAAGGTCTCTTGCACTAAGTCTTCGGCAGCTTGTGTATTTCCAGTGAGTCGCCATGCCATGCGAAACAATTGCTCATGGCATGGCAAGAAACACTGCTTAAATTGTGAGGCGTCCATACATCTTGTGAAGTTGAGTGAGTTGGAAGCTGACTATTTTTTCTTTTTCTTAGCGACTATCTTCTGTATCTCTGAATTCTTGATATTCCCCAAGATTTGAATTAATGTCGCATCGTCATCATCCGAATCCACGATGACAAGCTCTTTAATTCCCGCTTTGTTTCTCTTTGTCAAGATGACGGTTTGCTCTTTTGCTTCTTTTGCCGTCATCAACACCTCATACCCTGCTGTTTTCAGTTGATCGGCATCCTTAAGAAACTGTTGTTTGACAGCATTTGAGCAATCCTCCATATCCAAGACTTTGATACTGTCAATGTGCTTGAGGTATTTCGTATAGTCATCGGCATCGCCAGTCTTTATCGCCTTGGCAAGAGTTATCATCACTTTCGGCACATGTACATATTCAGCCTTGGGCGAATTTTTGTACTTTTTCATCAAACCGTCTACCGACATTTGAGCTTGAACAGTCATGGTCATGAATGCCAACACTGCCATCATCATCACTTTTTTCATACGTTTTAATTTTTAACTGTTTATGTTATACGATTTCAAAGACACGCTACCGTTGAGGTGTTCTAATCTATCAGACGTAGAAAACACTGATTGTGTTACAAATATCGAGAACTTTTTTTTAGAATGATGTTCCTTTTTGTGAATACAAGCGACTGTCAAATCGTTCACGACTAAGCATGGAGATACAAACTATCACGCCACCATAGCTTTACTGGGCATTGATTTCTTGAAGCAAACGATCCGCATGTCCCCAACGATCCATCATCAAAAGCACATAACGAATGTCTACTCCGATACAGCGAGCTAAGCGAGTATCGAAGTTGATGTCGCTCGACAGGCTGTCCCAATTGCCGTCGAAAGCCAGTCCGATGAGCCGTCCCTTTCCATCAAACATAGGACTTCCGCTGTTACCACCAGTGATATCATTGTTGGTGAGGAAACATAATTGCATCTTACCCGTGTGCTTGTCTTGATACTTCCCAAAATTGTCAGCACTCAATATTTCTTTCATCACAGGTTCTGCCTGATACTCATACACCTCGTTGGCACGATTCATTTTCAACACCATGCTTTCAGCTGTAGTATAATAACCCGAAGGTTTACCGCCTAACAAGAAGCCTCCAACCTGTCCATAACTCAACCGCATGGTAAAGTTGGCGTCCGAATAATGCGGCATATCCTCCTCCATGCGCAGCTTGGCAGCACACAGATACTTCTCTTGTAGGGCAATACTGTCTTCGTACTGAGACTTATCAGCAGAAAGTTGCCCCATGATTTCCAGCAAATCAAGGCTATACACAACGCCAGGGTCACGCTGGTAGCTTTTCTTGTTGGCATAGATTCGCTTGCCGCTCTTCATCAAGAACGACTTTTTATACAGATACTCTACATAGCGTTTGCAGTCTCCACCAAACTTTTTAGCGATAGTTTGATAGAATTTTGGCAGATACTTCGGTTCTACTTTGTCTTGATAATTCTTCAAGAGTGCGGCAAATACATCCTTATCTAAGGCTGCATCCCACTCGTCACTGTTGTCCTTGAAGAGGATGTACTGCTTCTTGGGCTTGTTTTTGGGACCGAGTATTTCCTTATTGTTCAACTGCATGGCACGGGTGGTGAACTCGTTGGTGCGGCCGAATGTCTCGCGGAAGAACATAAAAGCCTTCACGACATCAAGGCGTTGGTTGTAGAGTCGAGCCATAGTATCAAAGTCGAGCTTGCCCTTCAGATACCCTGTTTGCTGTTGCCATTGGCGAATCTTCTGCTCGTACTGCTGCTTCTGCTGGATAATTCCGATGGAGTCGATACATTTGTTCATACCGATGGAGTTCTTCCAGTAATTAGCACTCTGCGCAAACTTCGAATCATACTTGATGCGCACGCCCTCATCTGCTCGCATATGACGAGTCATAATGGCTTGCTTTACACCTCTCACCTGTGCTCGAGGTGTGTTCAATGCATCTCTACGCTCACGAATACCATAGGATGAGAGATAACGATTGGTAGACCCGGGATAACCAATCGTCATAGAATAGTCACCGTCTTTATATCCCTGCAAACTAACAGGAGCCCAATATTTGGGTCGATAAGGTACATTATCTTTAGAATATTCGGCTGGGCCATTCGTCTTTTTATCAGCATAAATGCGGAAAACAGAGAAGTCACAAGTTTGTCGTGGCCACATCCAGTTATCTGTTTCGCCACCAAACTTCCCCATCGATTTGGGCACAGCAAATACCAGTCGCAGGTCATTGAACTGCCGATAAGTAGTGGCATAGTAGGTGTTGCCCTCGTAGAAGGCGTCAATCCCTATGTGCAGTGTCTTGTCAATGCGTTTGATGGAGTCGCTCATGGCATTCTGTATCGAGTCGAGTATTGCGTTCTGTCGCTCGGTGGTGAGATTGTCAAAGTCCAATTGTCTCAGCTTGTCGGTAATGTCTTTCTGCTCGACCATGAAGCTCACGAACATGTCTTTGTTAGGTAGTTCCTCCTCATAACTCTTGGCATAGAATCCATTTTTCATATAATCGTGTTCTACAGTGGAGTGACTGCGAATACCTTCAAATCCACAATGGTGGTTAGTAAATACCAAACCATTGGGCGACACAACTACACCAGAGCAGTATCCAGAAAAGTTGACAACGGTATTCTTGATAGCATGATCGCTAAAATACAAGTCATTATAAGGCATTTGGAATCCTTCTGCTTGCATTTGCTCATACACTGCTTGCGGCAAATTATACAAGGTCCACATGCCTTCATCGGCACTTGCCACATTAGCAGCAAGCAGTCCGGCAAGGAGTAATGTTGATTTCTTCATTCTTTTTATTTAGTTGATTTCTTAAAATATTTTCCAATAACAGGCAATTGGTATAATGGGAAGTCCATCTTGACAATGTACGAGACGAACAACAATATCAATAAGGTATTTACCCCCAATGCTGCTGCGCTGAGGAGCATTTGGTTGAAGACCGTCATGGCGGCAAAACATACCATTGCTAACGCCACATACTTAAAAATACTCTTCATTGGATAGTTGATTGGGTATTTGCGTTGTCCCACCACATACGACAAGATCATGGCTACACCATAACCAGTAAAGCCAGCCCATGCACAAGCGATATAGCCATAGCGAGGAACAAAAATAATATTTATCGCTATCAATACCGCACATCCAATGCCAGAAAAATAAGCTCCCCATATCGTTTTATCAATCAGCTTATACCAGAAGGACAAATTAAAGTAGACGCCCATCATCATTTCGGCTGCCATGACAATAGGTACCACTTGCAATCCTGCCCAATAATCTTTTCCTATCAGATAACGCAACACGTCCAAATAACCTACAACCACCAAAAAAGCAAGAAGTGTAAAGATAATGAAATACTTCATTGCCTTGGCATAGGTAGCTCGATTATCCTGCTCTTCAGATTTGCCAAACACAAAGGGCTCGTAAGCAAATCGGAAAGCCTGCGTAATCATCGCCATAATCATGGCTATCTTACTGGCTGCTCCATAAATACCTAATTGCATCAAACTGTCGTCTCCCTTGTAAATATGGGGGAATAAAATTTTATCAGCTGTTTGATTCAATATACCTGCCAAGCCTAATACTAAGATTGGCCAACTGTATGAAAGCATGCGCCGCATGAGGGCTGCATCAAAATGATAAGGCACACTGGTCAACTCTTTCCAGAGCAAAGGTATGGTGAGTGCCGAACAAGCTAAATTGATATAAAAAGCATAACCCACTCCTACCGAAGGCTGATAAATATGAGACATCAAATCAGGATGAGAAGCATACAGGGCTGGAAACAACAGATAATAAATCAAGTTGAGCGAAATATTCAGAACAATAATGAATACTTTAATCGATGCAAACTTGATAGGGCGACTCTTAAAACGAAGGTAATCAAACGGAATACACAAGAACGAGTCAATAGCCACCGTGAGTGCCATCACCCAAATATAGGACGGATGATGGGCATAACCCATGAACGAGGCAATGGGCGAAAGGAACAAAAGTACTAACAAGAAGAAACCCAAAGCTCCTGCCCCCACGGTAATCAGCGTAGAGGAATACACACGATTCGCATTTTCTCCCGACTTGTTGGCAAACCTAAAAAAGGTGGTCTCCAATCCAAACGTCAATATGACGAGGATTAAGGCTGTAATGGCATACATATTTGTCATGATGCCGTATTCTCCACTCGCAGATGCCAGTTTTATGGTATAGAGTGGTGTGAGCAAGTAGTTGAGAAATCGTCCTACAATACTACTCAGTCCATAAATGGCTGTATCCTTTACTAATGACTTTAGATTTGACATGGTGTTTTGTTATTAGTTGACGAGTTGACAAGTTGACGAGTTGACAAGTCTATTAGTTGGTTAGTTGACAAGTTCAGAAGTTGACAATTCCGCTGTTTCATCAGTGCCGATGGGGAAATATTGATAATCTATGTAATTCATTTCTCTATAAACTTTTAACTCAAAAACATAAAAACTAAATAACTCATCAACTTGTCAACGTGTCTACTCGTCAACTTGTCTACTAAAAAAACAGATAGGCAATGGCTATTGCCGCAATGACTCCTGCAAAATCTGCCAGCAATCCACACACCACAGCATGACGAGAATAACGGATATTTACACTACCGAAATACACTGCCAAGATGTAAAACGTTGTATCGGTAGACCCCTGAAAGATACAACTTAAACGTCCTACAAAAGAGTCTGCACCGTATGTCGTCATGGCATCCACCATCATTCCACGTGCCCCACTACCTGAAAGCGGTTTCATCAATGCTGTAGGGAGTGCTCCTACAAATTCGGTATCGCCCCCAACAGATGCCACACACCACTCAATGCCTTCTACCAAGAGGTTCATAGCACCTGAGGCACGAAACACACCAACACCCACAAGAATAGCTACCAAATAAGGAATGATTCGTACAGCTGTTGTAAAACCCTCCTTGGCTCCTTCGATAAAAGCATCGTACACATTCACTCTCTTGCGCAAGCCGGCAAGAATAAACAGCACAATAATCGTCATGAGCAGAATGTTGGCTACACTGGTGCTCACCACGTTCATGGTGTCCTTACTCATCTGTCCAAAACTCCAAATGATGAGAGCCACGAGTACGCTCATACCTCCTAAGACACCAACCATTACCTTATTGAGAAGATTGATTCTTTGATAAAGAGAGGTGATAACAATACCTGCCAGAGTAGAAAAGAAGGTGGCTAACAAGATAGGGATAAAGATATCTGTGGGCTGTGCTGCTCCAAGTTGCGCCCGATACACCAAGATACTCACAGGTATCAATGTCAGTCCTGAGGTGTTCAGAACCAAAAACATAATCATGGGATTGGTAGCTGTGTCCTTCTTGGGATTGAGTGTCTGCAACTGTTCCATGGCTTTGAGTCCTAACGGCGTGGCTGCATTATCAAGCCCTAACATGTTAGCGGCTATATTCATAAAAATACTTCCCGTAACAGGATGTCCCTTAGGGATGTCGGGAAAGAGTTTAGTAAACACGGGTGAAAGTATGCGTGACAAGACAGCAATCACTCCACCTTTCTCGCCTATCTTCATGATGCCAAGCCACAACGACAACACTCCAGTTAAGCCCAAAGAAATCTCGAAAGCGGTTTTCGATGAGTCAAAGGTTGAGTTCATCATAGCGGGAAAGACTTCCATGTCGCCCATGAAAATCATTTTCAACAAAGCGATGACAAAAGCTATGATGAAAAATGCTACCCAAATATAATTCAATACCATAGGCTGCAAAATTAAATAAAAATGACGGCACACCCAAGCAATCAGATGTTTTTTCAGTCTTTTGGGCACGGCTCTTTCGTGAACGAAAGCTATTTTTCCACCGAAAGGCACCAACAAAACAGCGTTTGTAATATAGGATTGGTATGCTGTATGAAAGGAAATTAAATGCTGAATTTTCTTTACAAAGTGCCTCTCATAACTCGCGTGTAAACCACCAAGGGCAAAGTTGGTCGCAAATACGCTAAATTTGAGGAAGTTTCGTAACCCATTGTTATTGAATGTGTTATAATTAAATTATCTCTTTTCTTTCATATTTTTACCACTCTTTTGCGACTGATGCATTGAGATAAGCTCGCTATTTGCATGCTTTAATGCCGTTGAAGCATGTGAATAACACCTCTAAAGAGTGTTTCCAAGAGCGTTAAGTCCATGTTTCAGCCTGAAAAGACGCTTATTTTGTTCAAATCAGTGCATTTTTGCATGTCGTTTGCCTATTAAATTTTTCTATTTTGAAGATTTTAGATGGTCGTTTTTTGGTAAAATAATAAGACAAAAAGCAACAGATGCCTTCACCAACAAATCATTAAAGTTTAATATCTCCTCATACATCTCACTCGAGCAGCGAACCCACACAAGTTTGCTTTTTTGTTGCAAATCGTTTTTATATGTGAAAAGATGAAATTTTGTTTGCAGGTCAACTGAATGCGTATTATCTTTGCAAAAGGTGGACACAAGACTTCTCTCAAAGATGAGTACCACTTTCTCTGGAGAGGGGCAAGGGGCGATGTACCATTTTTACTAAATAGAACTCAGGCTAACAAGACCTGCAAACCCCTGTCGTTGTGTGCACTCCTTCCATACGCTCAAAATAAAATCACTCATGAAGCTAAACAAACTTTTATCCATTTTTCTCTTTTTGTCGCTCACCATCAACACATCTGCACAGCGTGTTTTAGAAATGAACATCTGGAACGGACGTGTCCCCCATCCCACTGGTGTGGATACCGATACGGCGAAGATGCGCGTATATCTACCAGATGCCAAGCATGCTACGGGGCGTGCCATCGTGATTTGCCCCGGCGGAGCCTATGCCAAACTTTCCATGGAAAACGAAGGTACTGCATGGGCACCATTCTTCAATGACATGGGGATTGCGGCAATTGTACTGAAATATCGACTTCCCAATGGCGTAGCACAAGCACCTATCAGCGATGCCGAGCAAGCCATGAGACTGGTAAGGCAGCATGCGCAGTCGTGGCACATCAACAGAAACGACGTAGGCATTATGGGGTCGTCTGCAGGAGGTCATTTGGCTTCTACCATTGCAACACATAGCAGAGGAGATGCCAAGCCCAACTTCCAGATTTTGTTTTATCCTGTCATTACGATGATGCCTGACTTTACCCACAAAGAGTCGCATGACAATTTGTTGGGACGTAAGCCAAGCAAGCGTGAGGAGCGTGAATATAGCAACGACATACAGGTAACACGTGTCACGCCCAAAGCCTTTATTGCTTTGTCAGACGATGACAATGTGGTGCAACCAGCAAATGGTGTGAACTATTATTTTGAACTATATCGCCACGATGTACCTGCCTCTTTGCACGTTTATCCCTCTGGTGGGCATGGATATGGATTTGATAGTAGGTATAAATATCACGTAGAAATGCGTTTGGACCTGCAAGCATGGCTACGTAGTTTCTAATGACTCTTCCTGTCATCATACGTTTCGCCCCATGAACAAATATTTTATCAGCTGTCTATGGCTCTTACTGAGTACTGCCACGACAGCGTTTGCCGAGAATTGGTTAGCCGCTATCAATGATGATGTGTTTCTTTACGAGCTGTCTATTCCTGGGACACACGATGCTTGTACGGGGAACGGATTTGTTGAAAAAGACGAGAGGACGGGCAAACAATATGCGCTCACTCAAGATGTAAGTTTGGGTAGCCAATGGAAGTCGGGAATTAGGGCGTTTGACTTGCGCCCTGCCGTGCATATAGATTCCGTTGGTAATCCGTCGTTAGCTATTTTTCATGGAACATGGCAAACACGTCTTTCCATGAAAGAGGCGCTTGTCACGCTACGCGACTCGTTGAGAAAGAACCCATCGGAGTTTGCTATCGTCCTGATGCGTCACGAAAACAGTGCTGATAAGAATGATGAGCGGTGGGCAGGACTCATGGAAGAGTTGTTACATGCCCCTGCTTTTGAACACTTGTTTGTTGCATATCACCCCCATTTGACCTTGGGCGAGATGCGTGGAAAAATTTTACTGTTGAGTAGAGATGTGTATGCGGACAAACCGATTGGCGCATATGTACGTGGCTGGACGCACGAACCCGACTTTGCACTGCAATCTAAAGGCGAATTATATCATGAAGACAGTCAGGGTGCGCTGTATGTGCAAGACTTCTATGATACCAGCGAGGGGAAACAAGCGACAGCCTTGAAATGCCAAAGTATAAAGCGTTTGTTGGACTTCTCCACAACGTCGAGGCAGCAAGAAAATGCACGTTGCCCCCTTGTCATTAACCACACTTCGGGTTATGCAGAGAGTGTCGTGGTACAAGGCGAGCGGATAGCGACATCAGAAGGTTATAGGAAAAACGCCTCCATCACCAATCAGTATGTTATTCATTATCTAAAAAATCTTTCACATACAGGGGCATTGGGTATCATCATGATGGATTATGCCGGGGTAGACATCTCTGGACGCCATGAGGTTAAGGGATTCACACTGACCAAAGAAATTATCGCCCATAACTTTCGTAACGAAAAAAGACCATCATCAATTCCTCAAAGGAATCTCTGATAGCCTTTTATAAGTGTTGTAGGTGCGCATCAGCATCCTGCCGCTGATGCGTTAGTTGCTCGATACGCGAGCACACCCTACCTTCTTTTTCGCATTTTATAACAGCGACTCTATCTCTGCGTTGATGTTCTTGATTTGTACATCTCGCTTTTGCAACGTATTGTTTTTATCAATGATAAAGAACGTAGGAATGGATTGTATGTTATAATTAGTCAGTATTTGCTGTTGCCCATCTTCGGCTGCATACACATTTATCCACGGCAATGCCGCTGTTTGGGTTTTCCAGAAGTGTTCGTTGGGGTCAACCGATACTTGATAAATCTCAAAACCACGCTCATGATACTTATTATACAGTTCGCGAAGCATCATAATACGCTGGGTAGACTCCTTTGAAGCAAAAATATGAAAATCTAATAACACCACTTTTCCCTTCAAATCACTAAGCTTGCGAATGTTTCCACGGTTATCGGGCAAGGCGATGTCAATGAGACCGGTGGTAGCCATCTTACTGGCATCGATTACTTTCTGTTGGTTGTTGCGGATAATACGCACATCTTTCATCCCCTCAATCGCAATGTTATGAAGGTTCTCTCCTCGCTCTGCGTGTGGATAATAGGTGTCCCAACTGGTGGCAACAGCTGCATAAACCTTTATATCGTCCTCATTAGTGCGTGGATTGAACACCAACACATTGGCGTCACCCCATTGAATGGTTTGGAAAAGAGCAAAGTACGCATAAGCTTTCATGGGTTCTTTGAAAATGTAGTTCAGCTTAATATCGTTTTTATAAGCTGCCATGACCTTGTGCAAACTGTCTTCCGTGACCTCGGAAGTAAGGTTGATATTTTGGGCAATGTTGTTCACCAAAGCCTGCAAACCCATTTGCTTCAAAGTAAGTTCTTTTATCTTCGAACAGTTGTCAGAGCCGCTTACTTCATATTGTGACGCCATCGTTGGATACGAAGCCTTTACCTGAACGGTCTCGGTAGAGTCGATGGACAGGTTAATAATTTGTCCAGCAATGCGCAAACGATAAAACTCAGGTGCCTCAGGTGCTTTCTCACTAAAACTAAATGCACCGTCTTCGCCTAATTTCACCGAGTCGAGAACCTTAGGACCATTTAGCCCCATGTTTTCAAAATATAAAGTAGAATCTTTCGCTTGTGCAATGTTGCCATTGATGTTGAACTTCTTCTGTGTACAAGAAACAGAGCATAATGCCGCTAACGCAAAAGTAGCTAAGCAGAAAATATTTCGCATTGTCTTTTTCATATATACCTTGTTTGATAACGTGCAATGATTGCTGCAAAGATAAATCAAATAATTGAGATACGGAGCAGTGTGCAATATTTTTTTCTTTTTCGACGGTTGGTTTTGCAAGTGTGAAGGCACAGAGATTCCAACACATCATCGTCATCGCATAAAAATCTTTGAAAAGAGTGCGTACCTATTCATTTTATTTGTATCTTCGTCCTATCGTTCATTGGGAAGGTGGCGTTCACTCTAAATTTGGGGCAAAGCTATCTTTCTATCATCAAAACCAACAAAAGATGTTCAAAATTATTCAACAGTCAGATTATAAGGTAAACAAATGGAGCGGCGGCATCACAAGAGAGCTGTTCATCCTCCCTCACGTTCGACGGGAGCAAAAGCGTTCGTTCGGAAAACAGCAGTGGGGCTATCGATTTCAATGTCATTTGCCTTAAGGACTACAAAACAAAGGTTACTGTTGTCCACAAAGGAGAAAGCGAAAAGAACACCACCAACTTTATTTTTGCCCTCGAGGACATCGATATCAATGGCAGGAAGGTGGAGAAATATAATTCCGTCCTCACATCCGAGCCTTACAAGTTTACAGGAAAAGCAGTGGTAGTAGAAATTCCTTGAGCTATAGTTACGGCTGATACAAGAAAGAAATCTTATTGCATCAGGCAGAATATTCGTCCAAAAGGAGGACAGTTTCGATTATTTTTTTGTATCTTTGCCATACTAAACGTTGAGTAGAAGATATTGAATACGTACAACATCAATAGACGCTCAACGCATGGCAACACGAAGGACAGTGAAATATTGTCCGATAATCCTTTTATGAAAACCATCTAAACGCATCCACATGAAATTAGCAGAAGCACTAAGTATTCGGAAAGATTTGCAAAAGAAGATAGACCAACTCAAAACTCGGTTGGTACAGAACGTTAAAATTCAAGAGGGAGATGAACCCGCTGAACATCCTGACGAGTTGCTAAAAGAGTTGGACGACTGTCTCATTCAACTCCAAAAGTTGATGTTGCAAATAAATATCACAAACATTCAAACCCAGCATAATGGGCGTACATTAACCGATATGATAGCCGAACGAGATGTACTCACAAAGCGCATCTCCATTTTGCGCGATATGTTTGAGCAGGCATCTCAAGGCATGGATCGCTATTCACGGTCGGAGATAAAATACGTAACGACCATTAACGTAAAGGATTTGAACAAAGAAATAGACCTATACGCAAAGAAACTGCGCAAATTGGACATGCAAATACAAGCAGCCAACTTTGAGGTAGACTTGATATAGTCGCCATACAGCAAACCATTTGCTGTTTGCGAACATTACATAATGGTGTAATCTTTTGGAACAGGGCGAGTTGAAACCTTTTGAATCGTGTGATCAAATGAGCTGTTCGGAACCAACAGCATGATTCTTTTTGAATCGAGTTACGGTGCAGGTTCAGCACGTCAGCACACGAATGCATGGCGTATAGCGCATGGTGTACGACCATCAACTGACTGTATTTTAAGAGATGAGGGTGGGAAGTGGGATAAAAAACAGCGGTTACCCAGTTGTTTTGAATTAAATGTTGTACCTTTGCAGCACATAACTCTTCTATTGATAAAGCATCAAAAAGTTTGATATGTATGCTTTTTAAGCATGAAGATTGTTTCAGTGTCAGTAAATTTTATTTTTTATTAGCATGAAAATTGAGAACCAAATTGCAAGTTCTGTCATTGCTTCAGTGAAAGAACTCTATGGTCAAGAGGTACCAATGTCGATGGTACAACTACAAAAAACAAAGAGTAACTTTGAAGGAAACCTCACCTTAGTGGTTTTCCCTTTTTTGAAAATATCCAAACAAAAGCCCGAAGATACAGCAAAGGCTATCGGTGAACTATTGGTTCGAGACTGCCCCGCAGTGGCAAGTTTCAATGTAGTGAAAGGTTTTTTGAACCTCAACATTGCCAAAGAAGCATGGGTAGACCTACTGAACGACATTCATGCGGATGAGAAGTTTGGCGAAAAACCAGTAACCGAAGACTCGCCACTCGTGATGATAGAATACTCATCACCTAACACGAATAAACCGTTACACTTAGGACATGTGCGAAACAACTTGTTGGGATGGTCATTGGCACAAATCATGGAAGCCAACGGCAACAAGGTGGTGAAGACGAACATCGTGAACGATAGGGGCATCCATATTTGCAAATCCATGCTCGCTTGGCAGAAATGGGGAAATGGAGAAACACCCGAATCGAGCGGAAAGAAAGGCGATCACCTCATTGGCGACTACTATGTGGCATTTGACAAGCATTACAGAACCGAACTGGCAGCACTGAAAAGCAAGTATATGGCTGACGAGGGGCTGGACGAAGAGACGGCAGAGAACAAAGCAAAAGAAGAGTCAGCATTGATGAAAGAGGCGCGTGCCATGCTTGTGAAATGGGAACAAGGCGACAAGGAGGTACGCACGCTATGGAAAAAAATGAATAGTTGGGTTTATGCTGGCTTTGACGAAACGTACAAGGCATTGGGCGTAGGCTTTGACAAGATATATTACGAATCAGATACTTACCTCGAGGGAAAGGCTAAAGTAGAAGACGGACTCAATAGAGGACTGTTCTTCCGAAAGGATGACAACAGTGTATGGGCAGACCTTACAAAAGAAGGACTGGACCAAAAGCTGTTGCTTCGTTCTGACGGCACCAGCGTGTATATGACGCAGGACATTGGTACGGCTGAAATGCGCTTTAAGGATTTTCCTATCGACAAAATGATATATGTGGTTGGAAATGAGCAGAATTATCATTTCCAAGTGCTGTCAATCTTGCTTGACCGTTTAGGTTTTAAGTGGGGCAAGGAGTTGGTGCACTTCTCATACGGCATGGTTGAATTACCAAACGGTAAGATGAAAAGCCGCGAGGGAACTGTTGTCGACGCCGATGAGTTGATAGCAGAGATGATTGCCGATGCTCGCAAAACCAGTGATGAGTTGGGCAAGTTTGATGACATGAGCGAACAAGAAAAACAAGACATTGCACGCATTGTAGGATTGGGAGCGCTCAAATACTTTATCCTGAAAGTAGATGCACGCAAAAACATGCTGTTCAATCCAGAAGAGTCTATCGACTTCAACGGCAACACAGGACCGTTTATTCAATATACGTATGCGCGTATCCGCTCTATCATGCGGAAAGCCGATGCAGAGGGCATAAAACTGCCGCAGCAATTATCTACAAATTCCCCTCTGAATGATAAAGAGATTGCCTTGATTCAGAAGTTGAACGACTATAAAGCCGTGTTAGAACAGGCTGGCACTGACTACAGTCCAAGTGGTATTGCAAACTACTGTTACGAACTGACCAAAGATTTTAATCAGTTCTATCATGATTACAGCATTCTTAACGCCAATTCAGAAGAGGAAAAGACAGCTCGCTTAGTGCTTGCAGCGAATGTGGCAAAAACCATTAAGAATGCCATGCAATTGTTAGGTATCGAGGTTCCAGAGAGAATGTAGAAAAGAGCTGGCGGATGAAAGATAATTGTGTAAATCCTCCTGATTATCGACACGACACGGTATTGCCCTTGCCCTTAGAGGTAAAGGCAAACGCTTGGGCTGTGGATGCCGCATGTTCGGGCAATCCCGGCCCAATGGAATATCGGGGGATAGACTTGGCTACGGGGGCTGAAGTTTTTCATTTTGGTCCCCTACATGGCACTAATAATATAGGTGAGTTTTTGGCTATCGTACACGCCTTGGCATTGTTAGAGAAGCAAGGTGATACACAAAAAACGATTTACTCGGATAGCTACAATGCCATTTTGTGGGTGAAAAAGAAACAATGTAAGACAAAATTGAAACGCACCCCACAAACCGAACCGCTTTATCAGATTATTACAAGAGCCGAACAGTGGCTACGCACCCATGTTTACCAAAATCCTGTCATTAAATGGGAAACAGCAAAATGGGGCGAAGTACCTGCAGATTTCGGACGAAAATGATGGAGCTTTGAGCTCAATGCGGTGCTTTGCTTTTCGAAAGCCTTTGATAGAAAGTGCGAAAAGGCGTGTCATCAGCCACACAACGGTGGGGTTAGCATAAAAGAACAGGAGCATCTTTTTTGTTTTACAACATCCAATAAAGAAAGAGCAAAGACTATACTAACTTTTCAAAAGCAAGGCGTTGTTTATTTTTATCATAATTGATAATACCACAATAAGTAAAACCCAGTTGCTGTAACATACCAAGCATCTCGACATTGTCATTATTGGTATCTATTTTTATGCTATGTATTGTTTGACTGATGCATAAATTTTCCACTTCATGAAAAATTCGTTTGGCTAAACCTTTACCACGAACAGTTGGACTGATAGCCAATCTGTGCAACACAAAATAATCTTGTTCGCTCAGCCAACGCCCCTGAATATCACGGTATTTCGGTTCTCCATTCTTTGCTATCACAACATATCCCACGATTTCTCCTTCGGCTTCGAGTACATAAGCTTGATGAGACGCAATATCCTCCATCACATTTTTTGCACAAGGATATTCCGCTGTCCACTGGTGTCTACCTGCTTTCAACATCGTATCTCGAGCCATACGGAGAACTTTCCACGCACCAATGAAGTCGGATAGCATTGCCTCACGAAATTTTATCATGACGATTCGGAATATTGAAGAATACTAAGACGCTTTTATATGGATGGTGATGGTTGCCCGATTTCCATCTTTGTTCTCAAGTTGATACACCACTTTGTCTTTAACCGTCTTTGGAACTTGTAGTTGTAACCACGGATGTGGATAAATAAGATGGTCTAATTTTTCGTCATTAATGACGAGATTAAACAGACTCACCTTACCCTCTTCAGTAAGTGCCCATTGTCGTGCTCCAAACAGAATTGAGAAACAAAGAAGTTCACCAGGACTTCCTTCTACTTCAAGATGGTTGCTGGTGAGGTCCCAACCCTTATGGATAAAAATAGTAACAGAATTAACAACTCCCCTACTATCTGTCAAGAAAAAAGACATCGTACCTGGCTTGAGACTCTTAATCATGAGTAAACCTTTTTCGTTGATAGAAACTTGAGCAGCATCTCCTCGGATGGTCTTTTCAATAATCTTATTTTTTCCAACTCCATACTTGATAGCATGATAAGAGATAACGCCATAATCTTGGTAAATACTATGAGAGACAGGAATTAAATCTGGATGAGTACAATGAATTTGTAGGTATATTGGAAGTTGGTTCGCATCTGTAATTTTAAGTGTCGTGAACTCCTGATTCAGTTCTACCTTGACATGATTGTCATGAATCACTATCTTGGGCGATGTGAGTGCGTCACGGTTGGCATCTTCAACCTTAAATGTTCCTTTGCAACTAATGACATCAAACGCAATTGAAAGTTGATCTGTGGTTAGTTCAGGAGCTACCGAAAGAGTTGGTGGTGTAGGCTCTGGCTCTTCAAAAGTATCCTTACACGAAGTCAAAGCCCATATTATCAAAGCTAAGGAAAGCCATACAAGTGCCTGTGTATAAGTTCGGTAATAAATTTTCCACATAACTAAATCATTTGAAAGCCAATAAATATGATTTGGTAAAGATACTATTTTTTAAGAAAAATCACCAAACGAAAGTTTTTATTAAAAGAAGAAATCTCTTTTATCATAATTCTTTATACCTTTGCCACATGAATATATTTCGCAGTTTGTTATATGTTGCCGTTGGTGGAGCCATGGGGTCTGTAGCCCGATATCTACTTTCTAAATTCGTGTCATCGAGTATTTTGTCGGTATTTCCCTTGGCAACCTTTGTCATAAATCTTCTCGGTTGCTTCCTCATTGGCATCTTTTGTGGGTTGGCAGAACGAAATGTAGCTATTCAAGGTGACATGAAACTGTTATGGATTACAGGCGTCTGTGGAGGTTTTACCACGTTTTCAACTTTTTCAAACGAAAGTCTGTCACTTTTACAAAACGGGCATGTTTTATACGGAGCTTTGTATATTACAGGCAGTGTCTTCCTTGGAATTTTAATGGTGCTTGTTGGATTGCGCCTTGTCGGTTAAGGGATTTTCTTCGTTTATAAGGCAATCTTTATTCCATTTATTTCGCTAAATACCGCGGTTTTTCATAAAAAAGTGTGTAAAATGATAGAATTTTAGGCACCAAGCTATCGAATATCAATTTTATTTTCTATCTTTGCATCCGCAAACTTATCATGCATCATAGCAATAAGTCGGACTTGTAGCTCAGTTGGTTAGAGCAACAGACTCATAATCTGGAGGTCCCTGGTTCAAGCCCAGGCTGGTCCACAAATAGGTTTCAAGAGGACGTCAAGCAACACGTCATTTTAGCCTTCAAAACAAGGATAATCGCTGTAAAATCAAGGATTTACAGCGATTTTTTTGTTTTTTATCCCTATCCGCTTGACTGCCAAACCATACCTTTTGATAGTCATCATTCGGTCATTTTCTGCTACAGAAACTGCTACACAAAAGCAGGCTCTCAAAAAAATGTAGCAGTGAATGGAA
>QWCH01000339.1_pt1 | contig 84694 bp, 66 predicted proteins | sample 1972671 | NCBI WGS metagenome assembly QWCH01 (sample SAMN09866713, study PRJNA288562) | Human gut metagenome isolate term3_stool, whole genome shotgun sequencing... | isolation source: gut | host: Homo sapiens | place: USA: California
TTTTGCCGGAGGCTTTGTTCGCCTTGGCATTCCAAAGAGAAGAACGAACGGTGAGTTTGCAACTGAACTGCGACATCGTACCGTTGATCGTAATGCGGCTCATGACGGGAACCTGACCCGATTTTCGGACTGCCTTTTCACGTAGAAAAGGACTTTGAAAGTACTGCGTTGCATAATAACCTGAACTTTGTGGCTTGTTAAACGTTAAGTCAAGTTATTTGTTATGCGGAAATTCGATGCAACAAACTGAAAAAAGCACATTAATGCAAATAAAAGCATTTCGGGTAGGTAACGGATAAGTAACGAAACTCACCGTCAAACCTGCCCGATTCTGCTTTTTTATTGCTCGGAGCATATGCAGAAGAGAAAATTAAATACCTGTAACCAAGTTGTTTACTCTTTTCTGCACTTTCGTTTACCTACAAATACCGGACCGGATACGATCCGCCCCGTTTTCTCCCGATCGGGAGATTATTTGCCGAAGTAGCGTTTGTAAAGACCTTCGAAGCCTTTGCCGTGACGGGCCTCGTCCTTGGCCATCTCGTGAACGGTGTCGTGAACGGCGTCGAGGTTCTCCTCCTTCGCCATGCGGGCCAGGCGCATCTTGTCCTCGCAGGCGCCGCACTCGGCGTTCATGCGCTTTTCGAGGTTGGTCTTGGTGTCCCAGACCACTTCGCCGATCAGCTCGGCGAACTTCGAGGCGTGCTCGGCCTCCTCCCAGGCGTAACGCTTGTAAGCCTCGGCGATCTCGGGATAGCCCTCGCGGTCGGCCTGACGGCTCATAGCCAGATACATGCCCACCTCGGTGCACTCGCCCATGAAATGATTCTGGAGACCTTCCCAAAGCTCCTTGCTGGCGCCCTTGCCGTCGCCGATCTTGTGTACCGTTACGAAATCAAGGTCGCCCTCGGCCTCAACGAGTTCCACGAACTTCTCCTTGCCTACCTTGCACATCGGGCACTGGTCGGGTGCCTCGGGACCTTCGTGAATGTAACCGCATACGGTACAACGCCATTTCTTTGCCATAATCTTCTACTGTTTAATGTGTGTGATTGTATTCTGTTTGTAGTGCAAAGATAGCAAATCCGTTCGGAATCCGTATAGGTTTCCGATTGTCTTTTCTGATGGCGGGATAGGCTGCGCTTATAGCCGCGCCGCAGAACCGGGCAGGAGGCGTGTGAACCGCCGTTCGCTCCCAAAACCGGCTTTTTAAGCCGGGGAGCGCAGAACAGGACAAGAGGCGCCGGGTCATCCATCGCCCATAAAGCCCGTCTATCAAGCGTTTTACGCCCGGCGGTCCATTATCTCTTCGATCTGCGCCACGTCGGTCGAATCCTTCACCAGCACCCGCTTGCGGCTGTCCAGCAGGTAGAGGGCCGGAATGGCGTGGAGGTCGTACAGGCTCTTTTCGCGGACGACGCACCCCTTGTCATAGGCATTGATCCACGACGCCGGAATGTGGTCGCGGTAGTCGCGCCACTCCGTAAGGTCCTCGTCCGGATAGAGCGCCAGCACCTTCAGCCGCCCCCGCTCGATCATCTCCGAAAGCATCGGCGAGGAGGTGATCGCCTCGCGGATTTCACGGCACATCGCACAGCCGGGATTGTTGATGAACAGCAGCACGTATTCGGCTTGCAGCCCGTAGAGCGTCCCCGAGGCGCCCGAGGCGAGCGTGTAGCGGAAATCGTTGGCAGGCTGGCCCAGGCGGTTCTGCATGGCCATTTCGAGGTCGTACTGCGGGGCGATGCGTTCGTACTCGTCGTAGAAAGGGCTGGCGAGCTGCGCCCGGAGCACGGGAATGTAGAACTCGTCGTTGCGCAGCGGCGAGTTGGGGTCGTGCAGCACCGTCCCGGCGAGCATCGCGAAATAGTCGAGCATCGGCTTCGACGACGAAACCCGGCGCATCAGCGAATCCATCGGCGCGGAATCCGCCGGACGGTCGGAAAGCACCGCAATGTAGCGCGCAAAGGCCTCGATCATCTGCACGGTGTCGGCCTCGGAGACGAAAAGCGTGTCGGTGAAGTCGAAACGGTCCCAGTAGTGCCGGCGGAGATAGTCGCGCTGTTCGTCCGGAGAGAGTCCCGCGGGGGCGATGGCCGGGAGAAAAACCCGCGGACGGGATGCGGAGACCGCGGTCTCCTGCGAGGGAGCGCTCCGGCGGCGGCCGCACGCGGCGACGCACAGGGCTGCCAGGAGGATGATCAGGATGCGTTGCATGGGCATGGAGATTATTTATACGCAAAGATAGAAATTTCCGGCAACAATCGTACACCCGAAGGCTGCAAAGGCGACTTCCCGGCGGTTTTGCACGGTAGTTGCAACACCCAACAGCGACAAAAAACCAAATCAATTCATTATGGATGTAAAGAAAACTACCACAAGCACAGGGTTCAAATTGAGTGTTATGACACTGGCAATTATGAACGTGACTGCCGTAGTGAGTCTGCGCGGACTGCCCGCCGAGGCGGTCTACGGACTTTCGTCGGCATTCTACTACCTGTTTGCAGCCATCGTGTTCCTGATTCCGACGGCGATGGTCGCCGCCGAACTGGCCGCGATGTTCGCCGACAAGCAGGGCGGCGTATTCCGCTGGGTCGGCGAAGCCTACGGCGCACGCACGGGATTCCTCGCAATCTGGCTGCAATGGATCGAATCGACGATCTGGTATCCGACGGTGCTGACCTTCGGCGCCGTGTCGATCGCGTTCATCGGCATGAACGACACGCACGACGCGCTGCTGGCCTCGAACAAGGTCTTCACGCTCTGCATGGTGCTGGCCATCTACTGGATCGCCACGCTGATCGCCCTGAAAGGTCTCGGATGGGTCGGAAAAATCAGCAAATGGGGCGGCATGATCGGTACGATCATTCCCGCGGGCCTGCTGATCGTGCTGGGCGTCATCTACATTTCGACCGGCGGACACAACCACATGGACATGTCGCAGGGCTTCTTCCCCGACCTGTCGAAATTCAACAACCTCGTGCTGGCGAGCAGTATCTTCCTGTTCTACGCGGGTATGGAGATGATGGGCATTCACGTCATGGACGTGAAGAACCCGTCGCGGAACTACCCCAAGGCCATCATCATCGGTTCGCTGGTCACGGTGCTGATCTTCATTCTGGGAACCTTCTCGCTGGGCCTGATCATCCCCGCCAAGGACATCAGCCTCACGCAGTCGCTGTTAGTCGGGTTCGACAACTACTTCCACTACCTCCACATTTCGTGGGCCGGCCCGATCATCGCCATCGCCTTGATGTTCGGCGTGCTGGCAGGCGTGCTGACGTGGGTGGCGGGTCCCTCGAAGGGTATCTTCGCCGTGGGCAAGGCCGGTTACCTGCCCCCGTTCTTCCAGAAGACCAACAAGAACGGCGTACAGAAGAACATCCTGCTGATCCAGGGCTGCGTCGTGACGCTGCTGGCGCTGCTGTTCGTCGTGATGCCCTCGGTGCAGTCGTTCTACCAGATCCTCTCGCAGCTGACCGTGCTGCTGTACCTGATCATGTACATGCTGATGTTCTCGGCCGCCATCGTCCTGCGCTACAAGATGAAGGGCACGCCCCGTCCGTTCCGCCTGGGCAAAAAGAACGGCCTGATGTGGTTCCTCGGATGCCTCGGTTTCTGCGGCGCACTGCTGGCCTTCATCTTGAGCTTCGTGCCGCCCAGTCAGATTTCGACCGGCAGCAACACCGTCTGGTTCTCGGTGCTGATCATCGGCTGCGTGGTGGTCGTGGGCGCCCCGTTCGTCATCTACTCCATGCGCAAGCCGTCGTGGAAAGACCCCGAGGCCGCCGCCGATTTCGCTCCCTTCCACTGGGAAGCGCAGGCCAAGGTCGCAGCCCCCGAGGCAGCCGCACCTGCACAGCAGAAACCCGGTAGCAACAAATAACAGCCGAAGAAATGCCTCCGAACTCCTTAAACCCCCGTCGAGGCGGGGGTTTGGGGACGGGGCGGGCCTGCAAACACGGCGGAACGCCGTGACTACGGCCTGCCACAGCGGAAAAAGGATACAAACCATTTTACAAATTTCATAACATGATTCAGAAGATCGACAAAAAAGCGGTTCAGGATGCCGTGCAGATGGCATACGACCGCTGCAAAAACGAAACCGGCGGCAAAAACGCCGACTATATCCCCTATCTGGCCGATGTGCCGTCGAACTTGTTCGGCATCGCGGCCTGCCTTCCCGACGGCGACGTGGTGGCCGTGGGCGACACGGACTACAAGTTCGGCATCGAATCGGTGTCGAAGGTCCCCACGGCGATCCTCGCCATGAACCAGTACGGCGGCCAGGAGGTGCTCGGCAAGATCGGCGCCGACGCCACGGGACTCCCCTTCAACTCGATCATGGCCATCCTGCTCGAAAACGACCACCCCTCGACGCCACTGGTGAACGCCGGAGCCATTTCGGCCTGCTCGATGATCAAGCCCGTGGGCGACAGCGACGGCAAATGGAAAGCCATCGTCTCGTTCATCGCCGACCTCGCGGGATCGGACGTCGCGGTGATCGACGAACTCTACAAATCGGAGACGGCGACCAACTTCAACAACAAGTCGATCGCGTGGCTGCTGAAGAATTACAACCGCATCTACGACGATCCCGACATGGCGCTGGACATCTACACGCGCCAGTGCTCGATCGGCGTGACGGCCCGGCAGCTGGCCACGATGGCCGCGACGATCGCCAACAGCGGCGTGAACCCCGTGACCGGAAAGGCCGTGTTCAAGCCCGAGCTGACGCCCAAGATCGCCTCGATGATGGCCACCGTGGGATTCTACGAGCACACGGGCGACTGGCTCTTCACGACGGGGCTTCCGGCCAAAACGGGCGTGGGCGGCGGCATCATGGGCGTCGTGCCGGGCGTGATGGGCGTTGCGGCGTTCGCGCCCCCGCTCGACGGGGCCGGCAACTCGGTGAAGGCCCAGAAGGCGCTGGCGTTCATCGCCGGACACCTCAACCTCAACGTCTTCGGCACGACGCGCTGCGTGATGGCCGGAAAAGAGCCTGTGAAGGCGTAAGAACTCCCCTGCGGGGAGACCCGCCGACGAAAAGGGGCGCATCCTGCGAGGAATGCGCCCCTTTTCCGTATCCGGACAGGGTGTCAGAAGCGGTAGCAGACGCCGACCAGCAGGCAGCCCGACGTACCGATACCGGCCTCGGCATAGGCCGCGACGCGTCCCCCGACTTCGACGCCGACGGGCGACACCTGGAAGGCGAACTGCGTGGATTTGTCGCTCTCGCCCCCGACCTCGGATCTGGAGAACGAGGCTCCCGCACCGAGGCGCGAATAGAACGAAACCACCTTGAGGTTCATCCAGTTCCACTTCACGTTGGGCAGCAGCGACCAGTAGCGGTTCCGGATCTCCGAGCCGGCGCCCCTGACCTCCTGCGTGTTCGAGGAGTAGACGACCTGCGCGCCGAGGCGCAGGCTGCCGATCAGGCGGAAACTGTAACCCACGGTGACGGCGCCCCACCCCTTGAGGTCGGTATTCGCATTCGTGAAAAGCCCGGTCAGCATGTCGCTGTACGAGTCGATCCAATCGGTGACGGGAGCGACGCCGTAGGACACCGAAACCTCGCTGCGGCGCGATCCCTGGGCGGCGGCGGGAACGGCCATCGCGACGACGGCCGCCGCCATCAGCAATTTCTTGATCATTGTTCTCTGTTTTTCAGGTTTTACGACTGCTAATATAGCAAAAATCACGCAACGAAATCAATCCGTTCGGCGGACAGGCGCGCGACGGGCGCGGAACAGGCACGCGACAGGCGCAGAACGGGCACGCGACAAGCGCGGAACGAGCATGCGACAGGCACAGAACGGGCGCGGAACGGGCAACGCATCACGGACAATCACTCGTCCATCACCTCCCGCCGGATGGCTTCGAGATACCCGCGACCCCATTTCAGGTCCGGCTCGACATAATTTCTCTCGGCCCATTCGTTCCAGGATTTCAGCAGGATGATCCGGTGTTCGGGAGCCTTTCCCCGGACCATTTCCACAGCCTCCCGGAGGTGTTTCCCGAACAGCTCGGGCGTGGAATCCGTCACGATCCACCCCTCTTTCCCGCTGCGCGGCGTGTGGTCCCAGTTCGGAATGACCGAGGGGAACACGTTCTCCCGGGTGTCTTCGTCCCCGTTGAGAAAATAAGCGGCCATCCGTTCATAGGGATAATTGAGCGGAATCTTCCGCCAGCGGTCGAATTTTACCCGCTGCCGTTCGAAAAACGAATGCCTTACATTGAAATACCCGACCAGCCGCAGCGGATTGACAGCGTCGACCCCCGTAGAGAAAATGGCCCCGACGTTCGGAACCGGGGCGTTCTCGTGCCCGACGAAGTAGATTCCCGGCAGGCCGTTCTTTTCGGCCAGCTCCCGCCACGTGGCGATGAAAACCTTCACCTCGGGGTCCGCCAGCGGTTTGTAGATCATAAACAGCGGCTTGCCGTCCACCGTAATGTAACGATGGTCCCGGAAAGCGGGCAGCACGGCCCGGAAATGCGCCGTATAGTCTTCGACGCCTCCGTAGAGCTGTTCGATCAGCATGTTCCGGTTCGTGATCCCGTGGGCGAAGCCCCGCCAGCTCTCATTGGCCCAGGCCAGCGCGAACGGAAAATCGGGTTCGCCGCTGGCCAGCACCTCGTTGAAGGGACGTTCCAGCAACCGTTTGCCGTTGCCGAACCAGTAATGCCAGTAGACGAAGCCCTCGACGCCGTATTCGCGGGCCATATCCGCCTGCGCCTGGCGCGTCTCGGCGACCCGCAGGTCGTAATACCCCAGATCGGCCGGAACTCGGGGCTGATAGTGATTTCTGAAATACCGCCGGGCCTTACCCACGTTCGTCCATTCGGTAAAACCCTTTCCCCACCACAAGTCGTTCTCCGGGATGGGGGAAATTGAGGCAGATACAATGCCAATAATCTCGCTTTCATACATTGATCCGACAATCGGACCCGGATACCGGAGCGGACTGCGAGGCCCCGCACAGCAAGGCTGCGCCCCGGCATGAAAAACGATGCGGAGGATTGTTCAGGGTCCTCCGCATCGTATCCGGTCCGGTGTGTTTAAACCTCGTTTTCGACAGCCTTGAACAGCGCGACGTCCTCCGTCGTGGAGTTCATCACGTAGGTATAGGCCTCCGCGATCTTCGCCTCTGCAAGCTTGCAGAACACGCGCGCCGAAGCGGCATACTCCTCCGCCTCACCGGCCTGACGGGCCAGCAGGTAGGTGATGATGATGTGTCCGGCGGTCTCCACCAGGCGGCGGGCATGGAAATCCTTGAATCCGCAGACCTCCTTGTCGCCGGCCTCGACACGGGCCTGCATCTCCGAGAACTTGACGGTCAGCTCCTTGAGCTTCGTCACCACGGGGCACATCGCCTCCGTGTAGCTTTCGGCGGCATAGCGCCCGATCTGCTCCAGGAACGTGCCCTTCGTCACGGCGTTGATCGCCGCAACGACCTGCAACTGCGAGGTTCCCTCGTAGATGTTCATAATGCGTGCATCGCGGTACAACCGCTCACAGGGATAGTCCTTCATAAAACCCGACCCGCCGTGGATCTGGATGGCGTCGTAGGCCAGCTGGTTGGCGTACTCCGACGAGAAGAGCTTCACCAGCGGCGTGAAACCGTCGGCAAGGCGGTTGTAGAACTTCATCTCCTGACGCTCCTCCGCTTCGAGCGAACGCTCGTGGGAGATATGGCCGTACTGCTTGTAGACCTCGACGAAACGCGCCGTTTCGTACAGCAGCGCGCGCACGCCCTGCACCTTGGCCTTCATGTTCGAGAGCATCTCCGAAACGGCGGCGAACTGGATGATCGGCTTGCCGAACTGCTCGCGCTCGTGGGCGTATTTCAGCCCCTCGCGGTAAGCGGCCTCGCAGAGACCCACCGACTGTGCGCCGATGCCCAGACGTGCGGCGTTCATCAGCGACATCACATACTTGATCAGGCCCATCTTCCGGTCGCCGACCAGCTGCGCCGGGGCGTTCGTGAAGACCAGCTCGCACGTCGGCGATCCCTTGATGCCGAGCTTATTCTCGATGCGGCGCACCTTCACGCCGCCGTCGCGCTTGTCGTAGACCAGCATCGAGAGGCCGCGGGCGTCGGTCGTACCCTCTTCGGTACGCGCCAGCACGAGCGAAACCTCGCCGTCGCCGTTGGTGATGAAGCGTTTCACGCCATTCAGCAGCCACGTCTGCCGCTCCTCCGACCAGGTGGCCTTGAGCATCACGGCTCCGAGGTCCGAACCGGCGTCCGGCTCCGTGAGGTCCATGGCGCACGTCGCGCCCGCCGAAACCCACGGCAGGTATTTCTGCTTGATCTCCTCCGAAGCGAACTCGTTCAACGTCTCGGCGCAGTCCTGCAACCCCCAGATGTTCTCGAAACTGGCGTCGGCGCGGGCCACCATCTCGTTGGCCATCACGAAGCAGATGAGCGGGAAGTTCAGTCCGTCGTACTTGCGCGGAAGCGTCATGCCGCTCAACCCCGCGTCAACCACCGCCTTCATGTTCTCGACCGTACCCGAAGCGTACTCCACATGGTCGTCGACCACGCGCGGACCCTCGTGGTCCACACCCTCGGCGTTGGGGGCGATCACCTCGCCGCAGACCTCGCCGGCGATCTCCAGCACGCGGCGGTAGTTGTCCATCGCGTCGTCGAAATCCTGCGGCGCATAGTCGTAGAGGTCCTTCTCCGCGAAACCGCGCTCCTTCAGCTCCACGATCTTGCGCATCAACGGATGCTGGAGGTGGAACTGCAAATCCTTGTTATCTGAAAAGAAATTAGCCATAATTAGTTGTTTTTAAGATTCGTAGGCTCCTGTTTTGGGGTAAATTCAATACCTATGACATAGAAGTGGGGAATGTTGCCGACAATTTCGCCCGACAGGTCGGGCGCGATCTCGTTCTCGCCGCAGAAACGGAACAGATTGTGCTCCGCATCGAACCACATCGAACCGTAAAAGACCAGCGGAATGAACTTTCCGGCCTCGAACGAGTCGATCCCGAACGGACGGGTGCAGTACTTGGTAAGCGTATAACCGCTCGACGAAGTCACGCTGCGGAGCTTGAGCCGCTGACTGGCCTCCCGCATCTCCGGGATACTGAAATTCAGCATCGCCGTCGAATCCGTCCCCGAAGGATAGAATCCAATCGTCAGTTTTTTGGCCAGCATGTAAATGCCCGCCTGCGGATCGGCCATCTCGCCGGGCAGGATTTCGCCGCGCACCTTCTCGGGGAAATCGCTTACGAGCAGTTTGTTCGGCCCGCAGGGAAACTCCCGGGAACGAATCTCCACGCCCGATTCGTACTCCTTGATATATACCGTCATGTCATAGCGGCCCGGTCCTTCGAGCAATTCCGACAGGTCAAAACCGAACGCCTCGTAACCGGCAGCTTCCAGCAGGGAGCGGAAGTCGTCGAACCCGACAGGCCGGCTCTTGATCTGCTGTCCGGAAACGGACGCAGAGAGGAGAAGCGTACAGATTACCGTCAGAAGCCTGCGCATCGCTATTTCGAGTTTTGTTTGTAGTACTTGATCATCTTGGGGATAATCTCATTGACATCGCCCGTGATGGCGTAGTCGGCGATCTTGTTGATCGGGGCTTCGGGGTCCGAGTTGATCGAGATGACCATCGACGACTGGTCCATGCCGGCCGTGTGCTGGATCTGACCCGAGATGCCGCAGGCGATGTAGAGCTTCGGACGCACCGTGACGCCCGTCTGGCCCACCTGACGCGCATGCTCCGTGAAACCTGCATCGACGGCGGCGCGGCTGGCGCCCACTTCGCCTCCCAGAACGTCGGCCAGTTCGTGCACCAGCCTGAAGTTCTCTTTGGAACCCATGCCGTAGCCGCCGGCGACGATGATGCCCGCACCCTTGATGTCGATCTTGCGCTCCTCGATCTGACGGTCGATGATCTTCACCGCGAGGTCCGCGTCCGTGACCATCTTCTTCCAGTCGATCGCCTTCACCTCGCCCGCGCCGGGCTGTGCGGCGTACTCCTTGCGCATGACGCCCTCGCGGACGGTGGCCATCTGCGGACGGTGGTCGGGGTTGACGATCGTGGCGATGATGTTTCCGCCGAACGCCGGGCGGATCTGATAGAGGAGGTTCTTATACTCCGTACCCGTCTTGGCGTCCTTGTGGTCGCCGATTTCGAGCTGCGTGCAGTCGGCCGTAAGACCGCTGTGCAGGGCCGACGATACGCGGGGTGCGAAGTCGCGGCCCACGGGCGTGGCGCCGAACAGCGCGATCTGGGGCTTCTCCTGCCCGATCAGACCGCACAGGACCGCCGTGTGGGGCAGCGTGCGGAACGGAGAAAATAACGGATCATCGGCAACCCAGACCGTATCGGCGCCGTATTTGGCCAGTTCCTTTTCGATGCCGGCGAGGTTGTGGCCCAGGACGACGGCTTCGAGTTTCACGCCGAGCGTCGTGGCCAGTTCGCGGCCTTTGGTCAGCAGTTCGAGACTCACGTCGGCGACCTTGCCGCCCTCCATCTCGATATATACGAATATATTGTTCATCTCAAAAAAACGCATTAACCGAGCGTGTGGCTCGCGATGAGTTCAACCATAAGTTCATTGATGTCGTTGTCGGCGGCAGTGAGTTTCTTGGCCTCCTTGGCGGCGAAAACCACGTTCTCGATCCTCTTGACCTTCGTGGGCGAACCCTGGAGGCCGAGCTGCGCGGGATCGGGATCGACATCGGCGGCGGCCCACTCCACGATGCGGAGGTACTCCTTCGCGGCGGCGCGCTGCGCGGCGGGCGATTCGGGTGCAGCGGCGATCTCCGAACCGGCCAGCGCGCCCTTGTACTTCATCACGCGCTTGGCGTTGCGCGGGCGGCACTCGGCGGCCGAGGCGTTGACCGTCACAACGGCCGGAATCGGGCACTCGACGACCTCCGTGCCGTGCTCCAGACGGCGCTTGATGACCAGCGCGCCCTCACGGACTTCGAGAATCTCCTCGGCATAGGTCACCTGCGGAAGACCGAGCTTCTCGGCGACCTGCGGACCCACCTGCGCCGTGTCGCCGTCGATGGCCTGACGGCCTGCGAAAATCACGTCGGGGGCGATCTTCTTCAGCGCGCACGAAAGGGCGTAGGAGGTGGCCAGCGTGTCCGAGCCGGCGAACTCGCGGCCCGAAAGCAGGTAGCCGCCGTCGGCCCCGCGGAACATCGCGTCGCGGATGATGTCGGCGGCGCGCTGCGGACCCATCGTAAGGATATGAACCGTGGAACCCGCCACACGGTCCTTGAGCCGCAGGGCGGCTTCGAGCGCATTGAGGTCCTCGGGATTGAAGATGGCCGGAAGCGCCGCGCGGTTGACCGTCCCTTCGGGAGTCATCGCGTCCTTGCCTACGTTGCGGGTATCGGGAACCTGCTTGGCCAAAACAAGAATTTTGAGGTTTTGTTGTTGCATATAAGTAAGTAATGGTTATATATTGAATCCTTTTCCTTCTTTTACCGCTGTCGTCGCGGCGTTCCGTCGCGTTCGCGAATCTGCCCCGCCCCAAGCCCTCCCGCGGGAGGGACTTACGGCGTAAAACACGCCCCGTTTCTGCTTTGGCGGTTCGGCAATCCGTAAGCGACTGCCCCCGCCTGTCGCCGCAGTTGTCGCAGTTGTCGCAATGCGACCGGGTCGTCAACCGGGATTTCGACCGAAACGCGGACGGGCGGAAATCACACAAAAACGCATCCCTAACCTGCCACTGGGCAGCCGGGATGCGCGGTTGCTTATCGGACGATCGTTTCGCCGCGGTCGGGACCTACGGAGATGATCTTCACGGGGACGCCCGTCTGCCGCTCGATGAACTCCACGTAGCGTTTGAACGCCTCGGGGAACTCCTCGTAGCTGCCGTACCGGCGCAGGTCGCATTTCCAGCCCTCGAACTCGGTGTAGACCGGACAGAGGTCGCCGGTGATTTCGTAGGGGAACTCCGAGGTGGTGCGGCCGCCGATCTCGTAGGCCGTGGCCACGCGGATCGTGTCGAAATCGTTCATCACGTCGGATTTCATCATAATCAGCTGCGTCACGCCGTTGACCATGATCGAATATTTCAGGGCCACCATATCGAGCCATCCGCAGCGGCGGCGGCGGCCCGTGACGGCGCCGAACTCGTGGCCGATGTCGCACAGCCGCTCGCCCGTCTCGTCGAACAGCTCCGTGGGGAACGGTCCGCTGCCCACGCGCGTGCAATAAGCCTTGAAAATGCCGAAGACCTCGCCGATGCGGTTCGGGGCGACGCCCAGCCCGGTGCAGACGCCCGCGCAGACGGTGTTCGACGAGGTGACGAACGGATAGGAGCCGAAGTCCACGTCCAGAAGCGTTCCCTGCGCGCCTTCGGCCAGAACGGACTTGTCCTGCGAGAGGCAGTCGTTGACGAAATATTCGCTGTCGATGATGTGGAAGCGGCGGAGGTATTTGACCGCCTCGAACCACTGCTTCTCCAGCTCGGCAATGTCGTATTGATAGTCGAGACTCTTCAGGATCTTCTCGTGGCGCGCCTTGGCCGCAGCGTAGATGCTTTCGAAATCGGGACTCAACAGATCCCCTACGCGCATGCCGTTGCGGCTTACCTTGTCGGTATAGGTGGGACCGATGCCCTTGCCCGTCGTGCCGATCTTGGCGCTGCCCTTGGCCGCCTCGTACGCGGCGTCGAGCATGCGGTGCGTGGGCAGAATCAGGTGGGCCTTCTTCGAAATGCAGAGCTGTTTGGTCAGGTCATGGCCGCTGGCAGCCAACGCTTCGGCCTCCTCGCGGAAAAGCACCGCGTCGATCACCACGCCGTTGCCGATGATGTTGGTCTTGCCGCCCTGGAAAATGCCCGAAGGAATCGAGCGGAGCACGTATTTCTCGCCGTTGAATTCCAACGTGTGACCGGCATTGGGACCGCCCTGGAAGCGGGCCACCACCTCGTAACGAGGCGTCAGCACGTCCACAACCTTCCCTTTGCCCTCGTCACCCCATTGCAGGCCGAGGATAACGTCAACTTTTTTCATTGTATCCGGTTCTGTTTTATGTTTGCAAAAGACATTTTTTGCATCCAAAGGTACGAATTATTATCCGAAAAGCCCAAGGCCGCCGCCGGACTTTTCAACAAATTATGAAGAAAAACCGTCCTTTTCGGACGGTTTTTTGTCGTAAATGGGGGAAATAACGCACTCGGAAGCGGGGCCGTTCCGCCCGGGACCGAAATCCCCGCAACGGCCCGGCGGGCCGTTGCATGCCGGAAATCACTTGCGGACGAGTTCCGTCGGTCCGTTGAAGTCGACGCTTTGCGAGGCGAGGCAGTAGACCGTGGCAAGGGAGGGGTTGCCGCGCACGTCGGCACGCAGCCCCGAGGCGCAGGAGGTCACGTCCAGCGACCCCGCGAGGGCATTGTCCGGACAAAGAAGCGTTGCGAGCGAGGCGTTCGACTGCAAATCGAGGCGCGGCAGCGAGTTGCCGCCGCAATCGAGGTATGCGAGGCCGCGCAGGCCGTTCACGTCGAGCGACACAAGGCCGTTGTCCGAGCAGTCGAGCCATTCGAGGCGCGTCATTGTGACGTCCAGCCGCGTGAGCGCGTTGCCCCGGCAGTCGAGCCGTTCCAGACGCGTGAACTCCTTCAGGTCGGAGAGCGACGCGACACCCCGTTCCGGACACTCCACCGTGCGGACACGCTGCGCCTCGTAGCGCGAGATGCGGCCGTCGCCATCGACGTCGAATTCGCCCAGGCAGTAGGCCTCGAAGGCCTTGTCGTAAAATGTCAGGTAGATGTATCTGTTCTTCTCGTCGCGCTCGTCCTCGGCAAGGCCGCAGGCCGCCGAGAGCAGTAGGAGCAGGACGGGAAGGGCGCGGACCATAGGCGGCGTCAGATGTTCACGTCGTCGTCGGAGGCGTCCGAAGCGTCCGAGCTGTCGTCGTCGCCCTGAATGTCGTCGGCCCCCTTGATCTCGTCGTCGTAGTAGTCCTTGTCGTCGTCGTCGTGCGAATTGTCGTCGACCTTCACGTCGATCTTCACCATGTAGGCTATCTCGTCCGTATCATAGGGAACGGCATAGAAAAAATCGCCGTTGGGCTTGTCGACACGGATCATCGCATCGGTGAATCCCAGCGGGTATTTCGCCTTCACAGCCTCCTGCAACTCGGGGCTGAGGTTATGAAAACTCGTCGCAATATGTTTCTTCACGATATTCGGTTTAGTCATGGTAGTGTCTCGAAATTTTTTGCAATTATAAGCAAAATTTGAATATCGCACCACATCTGCAATTTTTTTTTGCATTTTTTTTGATTTTACACCAAATTCACCCGTTGTTAAGGACAAAATATGTAACTTTACACACGTTATTTAAGGATTATGGTACGCGAACGGATCGAGGAGCTGCGCCGGCAGCTCGAACTGCATAACTTCAAATATTACGTCGAAAACGCCCCCGAGATTTCGGATTTCGAGTTCGACGCAATGATGCGCGAACTCCAGGATCTGGAGCGCGCACACCCCGAATACGCCGACCCCAACTCGCCTTCGGTGCGCGTGGGAAGCGACCTGACGGCCGAGTTCCGGACCGTGAAGCACCGCTACGCGATGCTGTCGCTGGGCAACACCTACTCGCTGGACGAACTGCACGAGTTCATCGGCCGCATCGAGCGCGAAGCCGGGGCCACGGACTACGTCTGCGAACTGAAATTCGACGGCACGGCCATCTCGCTCACCTACGAGCACGGACGGCTCGTGCGCGCCGTGACCCGCGGCGACGGCGTCGAGGGCGACGACGTGACGGCCAATGTCCGCACCGTGCGCACGGTGCCCCTGCGCCTGCGGGGCACGGACTGGCCCGACCTCTTCGAAATCCGCGGCGAGATCCTGATGCCCTACGCCTCGTTCGACCGCCTCAACGCCGAGCGCGAGGCCAACGGCGAGCAGCTCTTCGCCAACCCCCGCAACGCCGCCGCCGGGACGCTCAAGCAGCAGTCGTCGGCCGTGGTGGCCCGGCGCGGACTGGACTGCACGCTCTACCAGCTGGCGGGCGACGAGCTGCCCTTCTCGAGCCATTGGGAGAGCCTCGAAAAGGCCCGCCAGTGGGGGTTCAAGGTCTCGGACGCGGCGCGCATCTGCCGCAGCGTCGCCGAGATCGACGCATTTATCGAACACTGGGACACCGCACGGCGCCGCCTGCCCTTCCCGACGGACGGCGTGGTGATCAAGGTCAACGACTTCGCCGTCCGGCGCCAGCTGGGATTCACAGCCAAGGCCCCCAAGTGGGCCGTGGCCTACAAGTTCAAGGCCGAACGGGCCGCCACGCGGCTCGACAGCGTGTCGTTCCAGGTAGGACGCACCGGGGCTATCACGCCCGTCGCCAACCTCGAACCGGTGCTGCTGGCCGGAACCACCGTGCGGCGCGCGACGCTGCACAACGCCGAGCAGATGGCCCAGCTGGACATCCGCCCGGGCGACACGGTCTACGTCGAGAAGGGCGGCGAGATCATCCCGAAGATCATCGGCGTGGACCTCGCGCAGCGCCCGGCCGACAGCCGTCCGTTCGAGTACATCACCGTATGCCCCGAATGCGGGACGCCGCTGGTGCGCTACGAAGGCGAGGCCAAGCACTACTGCCCCAACCAGAGCGGATGCCGGCCCCAGATCATCGGGCGCATCATCCACTTCATCCGCCGCAAGGCCCTCGACATCGAGGGGCTGGGCGAGGAGACCGTCGAACTGCTCTACGAAAACGGACTCGTGCGCGACGTGGCGGACCTCTACGACCTGCGGGCCGAACAGCTGGCCCCCCTGCCCCGGCTGGGCGAGAAGTCGGCCGACAACATCATCCGCTCGGTGGAACGCTCGAAGGCGGTTCCCTTCCAGCGCGTGCTGTTCGGGCTGGGAATCCGCTTCGTGGGCGAGACCACGGCCAAATACCTCGCCGAGCATTTCCGCTCGCTGGACGCCGTGATGCGGGCCACGCGCGAGGAGCTGGTCGAGGCCGACGAGGTGGGCGGACGCATCGCCGACGCCATCATCGAATACTTCGCCGAGGAGGACAACCTGCGGATCATCCGCCGCCTGCGCGCCGCGGGGCTGCAATTCGAAGCCGAGGCGCGCCGCCTGGCGTCGGAGGCGCTGGCGGGCCGGAGTTTCGTGGTCTCGGGCAAGTTCACGCGGAGCCGCGACGAAATGAAGGAGCTGATCGAACTGCACGGGGGCCGGAACCTCGCGGCGGTGTCGGGCAGCGTCGACTACCTCGTGGCGGGCGACAAGATGGGCCCGGCGAAGCTGAAGAAGGCCGAGAAGCTGGGTGTAAGGATCATCTCCGAGGAGGAGTTCATCGCCATGATCGAAGGCGGAGGCCCGGTGGAAAAGGCCGCACAACAGGAATTATTCTGACAGGCGCAAGACGCCTGCTTTGAGGACTGACGCAAAACGACAACAGATAAAACGACAATCAGAGACATTATGCTACGACACAAACTTTCCGGCGTGGGCGCCGCGATGATCACCCCTTTCACGGCAGACGGCCGCGTCGACTACAAGGCGCTGGCCCGCATGATCGACTACGTGATCGACGGCGGCGTGGACTACATCGTCGCACTCGGCACCACGGCCGAGACCCCCACGCTCTACATGCCCGAACGCGCCGTGATCGCCATGTTCATCACCAACCAGATCGCAGGCCGCGTGCCGCTAGTGATGGGCTGCGGCGGCAACTCCACCTCGGAGGTGCTGGACCAGCTGCGCGAATTTGACCTGCGGGGCGCCGACGCCATTTTGAGCGTGACGCCCTATTACAACAAACCTTCGCAGGAGGGGCTCTACCAGCATTTCCGCACCGTCTCGGAGCATTCGCCCCTGCCGGTGATCCTCTACAACATCCCGGGCCGCTCGGGCGTCAACATGACCGCCGAGACCACGCTCCGCTGCGCCGCCGACTTCCGCAACGTCATCGGCATCAAGGAGGCGTCGGGCGACATCGGGCAGATGCAGCGCATCCTGGACAACCGTCCCGAGGGATTTCTCGTGCTGTCGGGCGACGACGGCATGGCCATCGAGCTGATGCGCCGCGGAGGCGACGGCGTGATCTCCGTGGCGGCGAACGCCTTTCCGCAGCGGTTCATGGAGTGCGTGAACCATGCCAAGGCGGGCGACTTCGACGCGGCGGAAAAGGCTTATGCCGCGCTGGACGAAGCCGTGCACGCGCTCTTCGAGGAGGGCAACCCCGTGGGCGTGAAATGCGCCCTCTCGGTGATGGGACGCATCGGCGACACGATGCGCCTGCCGCTGGTCGCCGGATCGGAAAAACTCCGCGCGAAGTTCGAAGAGCTGATCGCCAGATACGATTTGCGCTGATTTTGCGTTTGTACCGGAAACGACCGCTATGAAACGATTGCTGCTTCTCTCACTGCTGGTTCCGGCGCTGGCCGCCGCCGGAGTCCCCGACGAGGACATGATCCTCGACCGGACGATGGACGCCCAGTCCGCGTTCTACTACCCCGCGCTGATGATGCGCTACAACGCGGGCGACGAGACGCTGACCGACGAGGATTACCACTACCTCTACTACGGATACGCCTACCGCGACGAATACAAGCCGCTGGCCGTGAACCCCGATCTGGACAAAATGCTGATGCTGGCCTCGGGCATCGACCCCGACAAACCCGACAGGGCCACACTGGAAACGATGGTCTCGGTGGGAAACGACGCCCTGAAACGCGATCCGTTCAGCCCCAAAATCCTCAACCTCATGTCGTTCGCCTACGGTGCGCTGGGCGACAAGGAGCAGGAAAAAGCCTGGTCGGACCGCATGAACGGCGTCATCCGCACGATCCTCGGCTCGGGCGACGGATTCACGCAGAAGACCCCGCGCCATGTGCTGATGTTCGACCACGCGCTCGACGTGCTGGCCGCCGAAGGGCTTTCGTTCGGCAAGGCGCGCATCGTCAGCCGCACGGTGGAGTTCGTGCCGCTGGTCGTTCCCTATGTGGTCGAGGGCAAGAAGCGCAAGGGATTCTATTTCGATTTCAGCCGCGTCTACTGGAACAAACCCGAGGGTTACACCTACCAGCGCGACCGCACGTGGCAGTTCAACAACCTCAAACCCCGCACCTATAAATGATCCGCATTCTCCGGCATACGCTCTGCCTCGCCCTGCTGCTGACGCTCGCGGCCTGCGAAAAAGACCGCGAGCCGCGAATCGAGGTCTCGACGGGAGAGATTCACCTCCCGGGCGACGCTTCGTCCGGAACGACGTTCACCGTGTCGGCCGAAGAACCGTGGACGCTGTCGTATACCGGCGAGGGATTCGCCGTGACGCCGGACGGCGGCGCCCGCGGGGAGACGACGGTCACGGTGACCGCTTCCGAACCCAACTCCGCCAAGGCGCGCCGGAAGCTGGGCACGATAACCGTCCGCCACCCCGCCAACAAGGACGGCTATCCGGTCGAGGTCTACCAGCGGCCCGCCGTGGCGACGCAGACCCTTCTGCTGTACATGCCCGGACGAAGCCTGATCGACTATTACGAGCGCAACATCGAGGGCGTCAGTGCGGCCGTGACGAACCAAATCCCGGGCGACGGGCGCATTCTGGTTTGCTACCAGCCCGAGAAACATTCGTCGGCCGTCCTGCAGGAGATCCGTTACGACCCGGCGACGGAACGGTGCGAACGAACGACGCTCAAAACCTACGACGGCTTCAACGCCGGAAACCCCGAAAAGGTACGGCAGCTGTTCGCCGATGCCGCGGAGCTGGCTCCGGCCCAAAACTACGGGCTGATCATCGGCTGCCACGGCAAGGCGTGGATTCCGGTCGCCAGCGGCTCGCTCTCCTACCCGATGCGGCGTTCCGCCGAGGACGACCTATGGGCCACGCCCCCGGGGGCCAAGCAGACCCGTTCGTTCGGCGACAAGGGCTACGAACTGAACATCACGGAGCTGAAGGAGGCGCTCGAAGCGCAGCAGTTCCGTTTCGACTACCTGATCTTCGACGACTGCTTCATGGCCAACATCGAAACGCTCTACGACCTGCGTTCGGTCATCGGCTACATCGTGGCGTCGCCCTGCGAGGTCATGGGCGACGGATTCCCCTACGACCGGATCGTCCCCCACCTGTTCGAAACGGGACCGGTCGCGGACCGGCTCGCGGAAACCTGCCGGGAGTTCTGGAACCTCTACGAAAACGAATACCAGAGCACGACCTGGAAAGAGCAGTCGGGCTGCATCTCACTGGCCGTCACGTCGCAGCTGGACGCGCTGGCGGAGGTGATGCGCCGCATCAACGAAAAAGGCAAACAGCCGTTCGAACTCTCGCAGCTCCAGTACTACGAGGGACTGATGACACACCTTTTCTACGACTTGGGGCATTACGTCGAATTGAGCTGCGGCGACCCGGCGCTCGTCGAGGAATTCACGACGCAACTCGACCGGGCATTTCCCCCCGAAAGCCGTCTGTGCACGAAGCAGTTCTATTCCCAATACAACAACGGGTCGAACCCCGTGCATTTCTATACGGGCGTCTCCGTGAGCGAGCCTTCGACGAAGTACGTCGCCGAAAACCGGATGACGAACTGGTATCGGGACACGCATTAAATGAAATGAAAAGAGCGATTCTCACGAATCGCTCTTTTCATTTATGCATACAGCCCGGACTTCCTATTCATACTGCCCGGACTTCAGCCGCTCCACCTCCTCGCGGGTCAGGAACCGCCACGCTCCGCGCTTGAGGTTCTTCTTCGTGAGACCCGCATAGTAAACGCGGTCGAGTTTGGTCACGGTGTAACCCAGGAACTCGAAAATACGGCGCACGATGCGGTTGCGGCCCGAGTGGATCTCGATGCCCACCTCCTGCTTGTTCTCCTTGACGTAGGAAATCTCGTCGGCGAAGATCTCGCCGTCTTCGAGCGTGACGCCCTCGGCGATGCGGTCCATGTCGGCGCGCGTCAGAGGTTTGTCGAGCGTCACCTGGTAGATTTTCTTCTTCTTGTAGGAAGGGTGCGTCAACTGCTTCGTAAGGTCGCCGTCGTTGGTGAACAACAGCAATCCGAGGCTGTTCTTGTCGAGGCGTCCCACCGGGTAGATGCGCTCCGTGCAGGCGCCCGAGACCAGCTCCATGACCGTCTTTCCGGCATGGGGATCGTCGAGCGAAGTGACGTAGCCCTTGGGCTTGTTCAGCACCAGGTAGACCTTCTTCTCGCCCTGCACCGGCTCGTCGTTGAACCGCACTTCGTCGGTCGGCAGCACCTTGGTCCCCAGTTCGGTGACGATCTTGCCGTTGACCGAAACGACGCCCGCCGTGATGAAATCGTCGGCCTCGCGGCGCGAGCAGATGCCCGACTGGGCGATGAAGCGGTTCAGGCGCATCTCACCCGTCTGCTTCTCGGGATTGAATTTCGGATACGACGCCGGTTTGTCGTCGTGTTTCTTATAGGCAGGTTTGAACGGTTTGTCGACGAACTTCCGGTCGCCGAATTTCTTATCCCCGAATTTCTTCTCGCCGTAGGGCTTGTCGCCGAACTTCTTGGGTCCGAATTTCTTCTCGCCGTAGGCCGGCTTGTCGCCGAACTTCTTGGGTCCGAATTTCTTCTCGCCGTAGGCCGGCTTGTCGCCGTAACTGCGGCGCGGACGCTCCTCGTCGCTGCGGTGACGGTCACCGTCGTAGCGGGGTTTGTCGCCGAAGGAACGCCGCGGACGGTCGTCGTCCTGACGCTGACGGTCGCCATACGAACGCGGCTTATCGTCATACTGACGCGGACGGTCGCCATAGGGACGCGGGCGGTCGTCATACGAACGGCGCGGGCGGTCGCCCTCCCCGCGGGATTTGTCGCCGTAGTGCGGCTTCTCGAAGACCGGACGGTTGTCGGCCGTGAAATGGGGGTTATACGAAGCCCGGCGTTCGGGCCTGTTTTCAAAGGAGGGTTGCTCCGAATCGGCGGCATCACGCTGCAAACGCGGGCGACGCTCGACACGCTCCGCCGTAGCCACTACGGTGCGCTTGCGTTTGTCGCGTCCGAAGCGTTCGAGCACCGGGGTCGAGTCGTTTTTAGGATCTTTCATTTTCTATTCGTCTAATAAATTATCGGGGGCAGGGACCGGAACGTGCCGACCGGGTTCACGCGCGTGATACCGGACGCAGCCCGTCCGAGCCGGTTTCCACCCGGCAAAGGTAATCCATTTTTCCGGATTATAACACATAACGTGCCCGATTTCAACCGTTTTGGGAATAATTGCGCCGGAAGGCGACAAAACGCCTGCTTTTGCCGTATCTTTGCCGAAAAATAACTCCCCGACGACCGGCGGCATTCCGGCAGAAGCCCCGCGCCGCCCGGCATCGGCTGCGACACCCGATCCTGCGTTATGAACATGAACCGCGAAATACTGCGCATTGCGCTCCCCAATATCGTCTCGAACATCACCGTGCCGCTCATGGGCATCGTATCGACCGCCATCGCCGGACACTGGGGAGCCGACTCCGCCGCCACGATCGGCGCGCTGGCCATCGGCGTCTCGATCTTCAACTTCATTTACTGGAACTGCTCGTTCGTGCGCATGGGAACCAGCGGGCTGACGGCCCAGGCGTTCGGCGCGGGCGACTTCCGCGAGTGCACCAACATGCTGGCCCGCGCGCTGTCGGTGTCGGCGGTGATGGGTGTGCTGATGATCCTGCTCCAATACCCCGTGGGAGAACTGGCCCTCTGGGCCATGAACGGCAGCGAAATGACCCGCGACTACTTCTACGCCCGCATCTGGGCCGTGCCGGCGGGCATCGTGCTCTTCGGGTTCAACGGCTGGTTCACGGGGATGCAGAACGCCATATTCCCCATGCTGACGGCCGTCACGGTCAACATCGTGCACATCCTTTGCAGCCTCTGGTTCGCCTTCGGGATGGATATGGGCATCGTGGGCATCGCCTACGCCTCGGTGATCGCCCAATGGACCGGCGTGGCGCTCTCGGCGCTGCTGCTCGCCGCCAAATACCGTCCGATCCTCACCGGGATCGACTGGTCGGAGGTGCTGGACCTCAAACCGCTGAAGACGTTCTTCATCATCAACCGCGACATCATCCTGCGCACGTTCTGCATCGTCGCGGTCTACACCTTCTTCACCGGGGCGTCGGCACGCATGGACGACCCCGCGCTGCTGGCCGTGAACACCCTGCTGCTGCAACTCTTCACGCTCTTTTCCTACATGAACGACGGCTTCGCCTACGCCGCCGAGGCGCTCACGGGACGTTTCATCGGCGCGCGCGACAGCGTGTCGCTGCGCGACTGCCTGCGGAGGTGCATCGCCTGGGGAACGCTCGTATCGGTGGTCTTCGTGGGGATTTATCTCGTCTGGTGGCGCGACCTGGTGGGCGTGTTCGTAGACCACTCGGCACCCAACGCCGGGGTGATCGAGGAGCTGGCGGGACGCTACATCGTCTGGATCATCCTCATCCCGATCGCCTCGGCCATGCCCTTCATCATGGACGGCATCATGGTCGGAGCCACCGAAACGCGCGTCATGCGCGACTCGATGTTCTGGGCCACGGCGGCCTATTTCGCCATTTACTACGCCTGCTACCCGCTGATCGGCAACAATGCCCTATGGCTGGCCTTCACGCTCTACATGTTCCTGCGCGGAGTGATCCAGTTCTTTATGACCCGCCGGCTGAAAACCATCTACGACAAGATCGCATAGGACCCGGACAACCGCCAGTCGCGCCACCCCTCGGGACGGATCGCCGCGGGAAATTCGCACTCCAGCCACACGGTGCGGGCCGTCGATTTCCACGGACGCCCGAGGTAAACCCGCGTCACCCCTTCGGCCGCCGTCACACGGCAGCAGGAGAAGACGAATCCGTATTCGTTGCGCTCGGTGGTCGAAGCGGCCGTGATGAAACTGTCGGCCTTGCAATGGATCGTCGAACACTCGAACAGCACGATCGAAGGGCCGAAAATGAAGTCGGTGGTTCCCTCGATATAACAATTCTCGACATGTACGCGCGAAACGTAGCCGCGAGCAAAGAAGGTGTCCTGATCGCCGATGAGCGCACAATGATACAGATGGATGCGGTCGCCGCGGGTTTCGAGCGCCACGGCCTGCCCTACCCTTCCGGCATCGTTCTCGACGGTCAGGCAATCCAGATAGACATCGTCGGCCTGAACGGACATCGTATAACTGTCGTAGGTGGTCAGCTCGCGGCCGTCGACGACTTTGCCGGCATAGTCGCCCCAGACGATGCGGGTTTCAGCCATTTCATCGCCCAGAATCCGGACCTTGTCCTTGTAGACGTCGAGCGTCACCTTCTCGCGATAGACGCCGGGCATAATCCGCACCGTGCGCCACTCCGCAGGCTTCGACGGCAGGGCGTCGAAACACGCCTGAATGGTCCGGAAATCCCCGCCGCCGTTGCAGTCGACGGTATAGACCGTCTCTGCCGAGGCGACGAACGAGGACAGGAGAAGGATCGTTATGATTACAGCGGATTTCATCATAGGTTCGGTGAACGCAATTACACGCTACAACGTCACCCCCGTCTTGAAGATGGCGATCTCCTTGAAACCCGTCTCCTCGTGCTTGAGACGCTCGCCGCCGGCCGTGGCCAGCACCTTGCCGATGAAACGCTCCAGCACGGCCTGCGGCTCCTCGTCCTCGACCAGCGTGCCGGCGTTGAAGTCGATCCAGTTGGCCTTGAACTCCGCGAGCTGCGTGTTGGTCGAAATCTTCATCGTGGGCACGAACGACCCGAAAGGCGTGCCGCGTCCCGTGGTGAAGAGCACCAGTTGGCAGCCCGAGAGAGCCAGCGCCGAAGCGGCCACCAGGTCGTTGCCCGGAGCCTGCAAGAGGTTCAATCCCGGCTTCGTGACGGGCTGTGCGTAGGTCAGCACGTCGACGACGGGCTGCGCCCCGCCCTTCTGCACGCAGCCGAGCGATTTCTCCTCAAGGGTCGTGATGCCGCCCTTCTTGTTGCCCGGCGAGGGATTTTCATAAATCGGCTGGTCGAACCGGCGGAAATAGCGTTTGAAATCGTTGATCAGCGAGACCGTTCCGTCGAAAACCCGGCGGTCCACGGCGCGGTCCATCAGGATCGTCTCGGCGCCGAACATCTCGGGAACCTCCGTCAGCACCGTCGTGCCGCCCTGCGCGATCAGCCAGTCGGAAAACAGCCCCACCAGCGGATTGGCCGTGATGCCCGAGAAACCGTCCGAGCCGCCGCACTTCAAGCCCACCTTGAGGTAAGCGAGCGGAAGCGACTGACGCTTATCGGCTTTGGTCTTTTCCACCAGCCCGCGGCAGATTTCGAATCCCGCCTCGATCTCGTCCTCGACCTCCTGGGCGACGAGGAACTTCACCCGCTCGTCGTCCCATTGGCCGATCACCTCTTTCAGGGCCGACACCTGGTTGTTCTCGCACCCGAGGCCCAGCACCAGCACGGCGCCCGCATTGGGGTGACGCACCAGCGCGGCCAGCGCCCGCTGCGTATTGGCGTGGTCGTCGCCCAGCTGCGAACAGCCGTAATTGTGGGTGTAGACCCGCACGTCGTCGAGGTGCGAGCAGTCGCACTCGCGCTTCACACGCTCCGCGATGGCCTGCGCCTGCCCGTTGACGCACCCCACCGAGGGCACGATCCACAACTCGTTGCGAATGCCCATCGTATCGTTCCCGCGCAGGTAACCCATCACCCGCACGTCGCGCTTCGGGCACCCGACATCGTAAACCTTGGGGACATAGGTGTATTCGAGGTCGTCGCGGAGGTTGGTTTTCAGGTTGTGCGTGTGAATCCACCCGCCCTGCGGCACGTCCTGCGTGGCGTGACCGATGGGATAGCCGTACTTCACGACGTTCTCGCCCGCGGCGATGTCGCGCAGGGCGAACTTATGGCCGCGCGCAACGTCCTCGCGGAGCGTCACGGCGACGCCCTCGACATCGAGCGTCTCGCCCTCGTGCAGGTCGTCGGCCAGTGCGACGGCGACATTGTCCGCAGCGTTGATTTTCAGAAACCGTTTCATATCAATAAAATAAGCCGCATGTCCGGGTCCCGCAAAGCCCCCGCCGAGGCGGGGGTTCGGGGTGGGTCGGACTTGTGAACACGACCGGAGGCCGTGCCACGAACCGTCCGAAACGCCGCACCGAAACAGCTGACTGGTTACGCTCCTAAAAACTTCTTCAAGGCATCTTTCATGCCCAGCGTCTCGATGTCGCGGACATAGCCCGCAACGGTCCCGATGAAGCCCGGAACCTCCGAGAAATCGACGGTGAAGATGCCGCTCTCCTTCACGATCTTCGCGATCGTAGCCTCCATGTCGGCCGAATCCCAGTTGGCGCAGATGTAGTCCACAAACTCCCTCGTGTCGTCGGGTTCGAAACCGCTGTTCGGCCCGTAGAGGGTCATCAGCGCGGCGAACGTGAATGCTTCGCGTTCGGCCAGCCGCTGCGCCTTGAACCAGTTGTCGCGCACGGTCGGATAGTTGCGCGCCTCCCATTTCGAAAGCGAGTTGAGCGAAATGGACCGGAGCATGTGCTTGATGAAGGGGTTGTAGAAACGCTCCAGAATCCCGGCGGCGAACTTCTTCAGCTCGTCCCGGTCCTCGTCGATCATCGGGATCACCTCCTCGGCAACCATGTCGTTGACGAACCGCTCGATGTCGGGCGTATTGAAAGCGTCCATCACCGTCTCGCAGCCCATTTGCAGGGCGATGGGCACCATGCCCGTATGCGACCCGTTCAGGATGCGGACCTTCTTGTCGCGGAACTGCTTGATCGACGGCATGAAGATCACATGCAGCCCCGCCTTGTCCAGCGGCAGCTCCTTCATCACCTCCTTGTAGCCCGGACCGCCGATAGCCCACAAGTGGTACAATTCGGCCTTCACCACAAGGTTGTCGTCATAGCCGATCTCCTCCCTGATCTCGCCGATCTGCTCGCGCGGGAATCCCGGCACGATGCGGTCCACGAGCGTGTCGCAGAAATGACAGTTCTTTTCGACCCAGTCGATGAAATCCTGCCCGAGTTTGTGGTATTCGGCGTGTCTGATGACGTATTCGTGGAGCGTCGAGCCGTTGTTCTCGATCAGCTCGCAGCAGATGATGCAAAGGCCCTTGGTCGGGTCGCCGTTGAAATGTTTGAACCGCTTGTACAGCAGCGCCGTCATCTTGGCGGGATACGACTTCGGCGGACAGGCCGTCAGGTCGTCGCCCTCCTCGTAGCGGATGCCCGCCTCGGTGGTGTTCGAAATGGTGATCTTCAGCTCCGGCGAGAGGAAATACGCCTCGTATTTCGCATAGTCCACATAGGGATTGAACGAATCCATGATGCTCTTCACCAGCCGCACGTCCTTCTTGGGCCGTTTGTTCTCGATGCCCTCCAGATAGACGTGGTACATGTTGTCCTGCCGGTGCATCAGGTCGATCATCCCCAGCACCTTGCGCTCGGGGTCGATGATCGGCTGGCAAACGGCCACGCCTGCATCCATGACGCCCTTCTCGTTGGCGATGTCGATCTGCCAGTCCACGAAGGCTCTCAAGAAGTTGCCTTCGCCGAATTGCAGGATGCGAACGGGGCGGCCGACCGTTTCGACGGTCGACTTGTTCAGTTGCTTGATCATTGTATGTCCGGTTTTTAAGTTAATCCAATACAATCGGTTTAATCCAATACAATCGGTTTGTATTTCGGAACCAGCGTCTTCATCACGATCCAGCCGATGAGGTAAGCCACGGCGCAGATGCAGAAGACGACGAAATATCCGGCGGGCTTACCCTCGAAACCCATGAACTGCATCGCCGTTTCGTCGGCATATACGAACAGCCAGCCGGCGAACCATTGCAGGATCATCGAGCCTACGCCGCCGGCCATGCCGCCGATGCCCGTCACGGTGGCGATCGCCGACTTGGGGAACATGTCGCCGATGGTCGAGAAAATATTGGCCGACCACGACTGGTGCGCCGCGCCGCCCAGACCGATCAGGATGATCGGGAACCACGGCGAGATCGTGCCCATGGGCTGCGCCAGCAGCACCAGCAGCGGAATGAACGCGAAGATCAGCATGGCGCGCATGCGTGCCGCATAGGGGTTCAGCCCCGTCTTGTTGATGATGATCGTCGGAAGCTTGCCGCCGTAGATCGACAGCATCGTGATGGCATAAAGCGTGAAGATCAGCGCCACGCCCAGCCCTTCGGACATCTTGATCCCGAACTGCGAATTGAGGTACGAGGGAGTCCAGAAGAGGAAGAACCACCACACGCCGTCGGTCATAAACTTGCCGAAGGCGAAGGCCCACGTCTGTTTGAACGAGAGCGTTCTCCAGAACGAGATCTTCTCGCCCTCCTGCTCCTTGCCGACCGTCTCGCCGTCGACCACTTCGTGCTGATCCTGCTCGATATACTCCAGCTCGGCGGCATTCACCTTCGGATGGTCCGAGGGTTTCTTGTACATGAAGACCCAGAAGCCCATCCAGACGAAGCCCAGGGCGCCGATCACGATGAAGGCCATCTCCCAGCCCCAGGCCTTCGCCAGCAGCGGAATGGTCAGCGGGGCGAACAGCGCGCCGATCGAAGCGCCGGCATTGAAGATCGAGGTGGCGTAGGCGCGGTCCTTCTTGGGGAAGTACTCGGCGGTCACCTTGATGGCTGCCGGGAAGTTGCCCGCCTCGCCCAGGGCGAGGATGCAGCGCGCGGCGATGAAGAAATACATGCTGACCATGGCGATGGTCGCGGCCAGGGCCGACCCGGCCTCGACGGCGCGCAGCGCGGCGGCGTCGGGAAGCCCCACCCATGCCTCGGTGGCGATGCCGCAGAGGGCGTGCATGCAGGCTCCCATCGACCAGACGCCGATGGCCCACAGATAACCTTTCTTGGTGCCCATCCAGTCGATGAAACGGCCCGCGAAGAGCATGCAGACGGCATAGACGATCGAGAAGATCGAAGTGATCAGCCCGTAGTGGTACTCGTTCCAGTGGAATTCGGGCTTGATGAACTCGTCCCACGTCAGCGAGAGCACCTGACGGTCGAGGTAGTTAACAGTCGTTGCGAAGAAGAGCATCGCACAGATGATCCAGCGATACTGCGTCATCTTCCCAGCGAGAGTCGATTTGTTGTTTGTCATTATGGGGTTTAATTAAGTAGTGTTCAGGAATTGGTGAGCCGTAGGAACGGCGTCCGGCGGCGGAGCGGGGCCGCCGCCGAACTACCGAACTTACGGAATCGGTTTTAACGCACCCGGGCGATCACGTCCAGAGCGAAACGGCATTTTTCGGTGATCGCCGCCCAGTCCTTCGCGGCGACGACCTCTTTCGGGAAGAGCTGCGAGCCCATGCCCACGCAATAAACGCCGGCCTTGAACCACGCCGTGAGGTTCTCCTCGGTGGGTTCCACCGCTCCGGTGGCCATGATGTTCGACCACGGCAGCGGGGCCTTGACGTTCTTGACGAACGACGGACCGCCCACGTTGCCCGCGGGGAAAACCTTCGTCAGGTCGCAGCCCAGTTCCTGCGCCGTGCCGATCTCCGTCACCGAACCGCAGCCAGGGGTGTAGGGAACCAGATGGCGGTTGCAGACCCTGGCCACCTCGGCGTTCAGGTAGGGACCCACGACGAAGTTGGCGCCGTACTGCATGTACATCGCGGCCGTCGGGGCGTCGACCACCGAACCGATGCCCAGGATCATCTCCGGGCACTCCGCGGCGGCGAATTTCACCAAACGGATGAACACCTCCGAAGCGAAATCGCCGCGGTTGGTGAACTCGAAAGCGCGCACGCCGCCTTCGTAGCAGGCTTTCACGACCTGCTCGGCCACGTCGGCGTCGGCATGATAGAATACGGGAACCATGCCGGTCTTACCGATGGCCTCCAGAACTTGCATTTTATTGAAGCGAGCCATAATTTTTAATTCTTAATTTTTCATTTTTAATTATCTCTGCACCCGGCCGCTGGCATTCCCTCCGGCCAACGACTCGACCTCCTCGGCCGATACGAGGTTGAAGTCGCCGTTGATCGTGTGCTTCAGGGCCGATGCCGCCACGGCAAATTCGAGGGCCTCTCCCTGCGTCGGCTTGGTCAGCAGGCCGTGGATCACGCCGCCCGAGAACGAGTCGCCGCCGCCCACGCGGTCGATGATCGGGTCGATGTCGTAACGCTTCGACTCGTAGAACTCCTCTCCGTTGTAGATCATGGCTTTCCAGCCGTTGTGCGTCGCCGAGAACGACTCGCGCAGGGTCGAGATCACATACTTGAACCCGAACGTCGCGGCCATCTGGCGGAAGATGCCCTTGTAGCCCTCGGCGTTGGTCTCGCCGCCCTCGACGTCGGCGTCGGGCTTGAACCCGAGGCACAGCTCGGCGTCCTCCTCGTTGCCGATGCAGACGTCGACATACTGCATCAGCGGCTTCATGATCGACTGCGCCTTCTCCTTGGTCCAGAGCTTCTTGCGGAAGTTCAGGTCCACCGACACCGTCACGCCGTGACGCCTGGCGGCCTCGCAGGCCAGACGGGTCAGTTCGGCGGCCTTGTCCGAAATCGCGGGCGTGATGCCCGACCAGTGGAACCAGTCGGCACCCTCCATGATGGCATCGAAGTCGAAATCCTGCGGATCGGCCTCGGCGATCGACGAATGCGCACGGTCGTAGATCACCTTCGAGGGACGCATCGAAGCCCCGGTTTCGAGGTAGTAGATACCCACGCGGTCGCCGCCGCGGGCGATGAAATCGGTCCTCACGCCGTATTTGCGCAGCGCATTGACCGCCGACTGGCCGATCTCGTGCTTCGGGAGCTTCGAGACGAAGTAAGCCTCGTGGCCGTAGTTGGCGCACGAAACGGCCACGTTGGCCTCGCCGCCGCCATAGACGACGTCAAACGAATCGGACTGAACGAAGCGCGTGTTTCCGGGCGTCGAAAGACGCAGCATGATTTCACCTAATGTTACGATTTTCATGGTATTATGACAGCTTAAAATTTGAAATAGTCCTTGGCGTTGCGGTAGCAGATGCCCTCGATGATCTCCCGGCCGATGAAGTCGATCTCCGAGGCGGGCAGCAGGCCCTGCTCGATGTCGTTGCCGACGAGGTTGCACAGCGTGCGGCGGAAATACTCGTGGCGCGGGTACGAAAGGAACGACCGCGAGTCGGTCAGCATGCCCACGAAGCGGCTCAACAGACCCAGCGTCGAGAGGGCGTTCATCTGTTTCTCCATGCCGTCCTTCTGGTCGAGGAACCACCACCCCGATCCGAACTGGATCTTCCCGGCGCCGTAGCGGCCGTCCTGGAAATTGCCGATCATCGTGGCCACCAGCTCGTTGTCGCGCGGATTGAGGTTGTAGATGATGGTCTTCGCAAGGCGGTCGTTGCGGTCGAGCATGTCGAAGAATTTCGACATCTGCCTGCCGACCGCGAAGTCGCCGATCGAGTCGAAGCCCGTATCGGGACCCAGCCGGCCGAACATGCGGCTGTTGTTGTTGCGGATGGCGCCGTAGTGGAACTGCTGGGTCCAGCCGGCCTCATGGTCCATCGTGGCGAACTCGACCAGCATGGCGGTCTTGAACTTGCGGATCTCCTCGGGCGTCAGCGTCTGCCCGCCGTATACCTTATTAAAAATAGCGTCGATCTCGGCCTGCGTATAATCCTCGGCGTAGAACTCCTCGATGCCGTGGTCCGAAAGGCGGCAGCCGACCGACCCGAAGAACTCGTGACGCACGCGCAGCGCGTCGATCACATCGGCGAATTTCGTGATCGCGACGCCCGAAACCTCCGAAAGCTTCTCCATATAAGCGCGGAAATCGGCCGGAACCTCCACGGCCATCGCCTTGTCGGGACGCCACGTGGGGAGCATCCTGGTCGCAAAACCGTCCTCGCGGACCTTGATATGGTGTTCGAGCGAATCCACGGGATCGTCCGTCGTGCAGACCGCCTCGACGTTGTAGCGGCGCATCAGGCCGCGGGCGTGGTATTCGGGACGCTGCAACAGCGCCGTGCAATGGTCGTAAATTTCGCGGGCCGAAGCGGGGTTGAGCAGTTTCGTCACCCCGAAGGCGGTCTTCAATTCGAGATGGGTCCAGTGGTAGAGCGGATTGCGCATCGTATAGGGAACCGTCTCGGCCCACTTCTCGAACTTCTCCCAATCGGTCGTATCCTTGCCCGTGCAATACTTCTCATCGACCCCGTTGGTGCGCATGGCGCGCCATTTGTAGTGGTCGCCTTCGAGCCAGATCTTCGACAGGTTGTCGAAACGGTGGTCCGAAGCCACGTACTCGGGAATCAGGTGGCAATGGTAGTCGATGATCGGCATCTTGGCCGCATGGTCGTGGTAAAGACGCTGCGCAGTCTCGGTCTGCAACAGGAAGTTGTCGTCGTTGAACTGTTTCATAAAAAATAAAAGCTATCGCGGTTAAATTTCTATACGTATCAGGCTCTTTTTCATAACGTAAAATTAGTAACTTTCCGCCACTCGGAATATGAAAAATTACCGAATTAAATAGAATATTTGCCGTTTTGGTTGACCAATATACGGAAAAATTGTAAATTTGCCTACAAACAACGGAAAAACTTCAATTCTAATTTTATGAAAAAACCGATTATGTGGGTTGCAGCCCTCCTGACGGCCTCCTGCACACCCGCTTTGAAGGTCGAAGTCGCCAACACGACCCCGACCGAACGCGATGACGAAACCGTCGAAATCGCCTGGTCCGAAGTCGCCGCGCTCAAAGGTGTGACGCCGGACAACATCGTCGTCCTGAACGACGACAACGAGCAGATCCCCTCGCAGGTCCTCTTCCGCGGCGGAACGGAGCCGCAGGCGCTGATCTTCCAGACCGACGCCGACCCGATGGAAAGCAAGCGGTTCAAACTGGTCACAGGCCAGCGCGAGAACTACCCCGCCGAGGCGTTCGGCCGCACGGTTCCCGAACGTTACGACGACTACGCCTGGGAGAACAACAAGGTAGCCTACCGCCTCTACGGCCCGGCGCTCGAAACCTCTCCCGAGAAGCTCGTCACTCCGGGCATCGACGTATGGGTGAAGTGCACCGACAAACTGGTGATCGACGAGTGGTACGCCCGGGGCAACTACCACCACAACTACGGCGACGGCATGGACTGCTACAAGGTGGGCGTGACGCTCGGTTCGGGCGCATCGCTGCCCTTCGCCGGCGGTAAATTCTGGATGATGGGACACAACTACGCCACGGCCCGGACGCTCGACAACGGCCCGATCCGCACTTCGGTCGAATTGACCTACGCCCCGTTCGATGTCGACGGCACGCCCGTGACGCTCACCAAGATCATCTCGCTCGACGCCAACCAGCGCTTCAACCGCATGGACAACATCTACGAAGGAGCATTCGCCGAGATGCCGATCGCCGCGGGCTTCGTGCGCCACGACGTGAAACAGATGCAGCGCGGCGAAGGCTGGATGGCCCTATGCGAGGCCGTTTCGGACTCGAAAAACCCCGCACGCGACGGCGACATCTACCTGGGCGTGATCCTACCGGGAGCCGAGATGCTTACGGACACGCTGGGCCACGCCGTAGCCGTCAAGGCCGTGAAACCCGGCCGGACGCTGACCTACTACGCCGGTTCGGGCTGGAGCCAGGGCGGCGTGGAGGACATGAAGGAGTGGATCGAAGAGATCGGGCAGGCGCAGGCCGCCGCCGTGACGCCGCTCAAAGTGACGGTCCTCAACTAAAAATCCATCCCAAAAAGGGCAGGCATATCATCCTGCTTTTTCCGAAAGGCCCGGTCCGACGACCGGGCCTTTCTCTATCGGAACCCTTTCCCGAAGCGGGCGCAATCCGGCTTGCGATTGTCCGGCTTTTTACGTATATTTGTAACTCCTATTTCACAAAAATCATGGACAGACAAAAGATCGTTACCTTCGGGGAGATCATGCTGCGTCTCACGCCGCCCGACTACCTGCGTTTCAACCAGACGAACCTCTTCCGCGCCAGCTACGGCGGAAGCGAGGCCAACGTCGCCGTATCGCTGGCCAACTACGGCCTGCAAAGCGAATTCGTCACCCGCCTGCCGGACAACCGGGTAGCCGACGCCTGCATCGACGACCTGCGCCGCTACGGCGTACGGACGGACGCCATCCTGCGCGGCGGCAAGCGGCTCGGGATTTACTACATGGAGGAGGCCGCCGCGATGCGCTCGTCGCACGTCGTATACGACCGCGCCGACTCGGCCTTCGACACCCTGCAACCGGGGATGATCGACTGGGACGGAATCTTCCGCGGCGCCTCGTGGTTCCACTGGTCGGGGATTTCGGCCGCGGTGAGCGCCGGCACGGCGGCCGTGTGCGCCGAGGCGATTGCGGCGGCGCACGCGGCGGGACTGACCGTCTCGTGCGACATCAACTACCGCAAGAACCTCTGGAAATACGGCAAGGAGCCGCAGGAGGTGCTCCCGCCGCTGATGGAGCAGTGCGACGCCTTCTTCGGCACGGACGACGAATACGAAAAGGTGCTCGGCATGCAGCTGCCGCAGTTTGCGGCCCGCGACACCGCCTACCGTCCCGATACGGCGGGTTACGAACGGGCCTCGGCGGAGGTTGCGGCGCGCTTCCCCCGCTGCCGGAGCATCGTCTTCGGACTGCGCAGCGTATTGAGCGCCAACCACCACCTGATCTCGGGAACGCTCTACACGGGCGGACGTCTGCACTCCACGCGGGTTTACGACATCGACCCCGTGGTCGACTGCGTCGGCGTGGGCGACGCCTTCGTGGGCGGATTGCTCTACGGAATGGCCGCGCATCCCCACGACGCCCAGTTTGCGCTGGACTTCGGAACCGCGGCCTGCGCGTTGAAAAACACCGTGCCGGGCGACTACAACCAATTCACGGCCGCAGAGGTCGAACAGCTGGCCCGCGGCTCCGTCTCGGGCCGCATCGCCCGCTAACCGGCGTAAGACGCCGGATTCAGGGTGCGGCCGGTTTACCGGAACGCTGCTCCCCGGCTCCGCGCCCGCACGGCCAAAAGGCGGGATTCAGGGTGCGGGGCGTTTTCATAATGCCATTTACCCCCCCCTCCATATGCAAAAAAGCCCGGCTTTCCAGCCGGGCTTTTTTCATAACGCCTGCCGAACGGGCGGCAGCGCAACTCCGTTCAAAGAGCGGGACCGGCGAACCATCGCCGCTGAATCCCCGCCCGTCAAGCGGCTATTCGATGCCTTTCACCTGCTTGTAAAGGGCATTGTAGGTGTTGTACTTCTCCATGATGCCGGCCTCGTCGCGCAGACGGAAGCAGATGGATTTGAGGAACTCCAGCGTATCAACATCGTCGGGTTTGATCTGGTGCGCCTTCTCGAACCAGGGCACAGCCTCCTTGTAGACATCGTTGACGACTTTCAGATCGGCGTCGTAAACCGCCTGGCTGCTGTACTGCTTCTCGTTCATCTCCTTGTTGAGCGCGTCGCCCTTGATCGTATAGAACACACCCAGGTAGTAGTTGCCCTCGAACAGGTCGGGCTTCAGCTCCACGACCTTCTTGAACGATTCGATGCTCTGATCGTAGTCCTTCAGCGCGTAGAAGATACGGCCGCGGCCGAACCAGAGGTCCACGTTCGACGGGTTGTCCTCGATGGCCTTGTCGATCAGCGCGATCAGGTCGGCGGGGTCGCCCACGCCCTGCTCTGCGGTGTAAAGCTGCATCAGGCCGTCGAGAATGCGCTCGTTCTTCGGGAACTTCCCGATACCCGTCAGCAGCACGTCCTTCGCTTTCATAATATTTCCCTTGTCGAGGTCCTTCTGTCCGTAGAGGCAGTGGAAGAGGTAGTAATAGATATTACCCTCCTCGTCGGCATAGCCCAGGTCGATGGCCTTGGTCAGGTACTCGCCGCCCTTGGCGAACGACTTGGGGTTGTTCGAGCCGTCGACGGTCAGCAGGTAGCCCGCATAGTAGAGCAGCGCGGGGTCGGCCTTCTCGTAAGCCGGGCTGGACTGCGCCTCGAAAGCCGTCACGTAAGCGTCTGCGGCCTCGACGTAGTTGCCCGAGTCGATGCCGACGTTGCCCACCTGCGAGCAGAAGTCGCTGACCTGCTTCAGACCCTCCTTGACCTTCTCGGCCGTCTTGGGATCGAGTTCATAAGCCTTGTTGTAAGCCTCGATGGCCTTCTTGGGAGCGTCTTTCAGCACCCATTTGCTCTGCTTCCACGTCACGACCTTGTTGTCCTTGACGTAAGCCGTGAAATAGGGATACACCCATGCGTCGTACTCCGTGCCGTTGAGCGTCTCCTTCGTCGTCGACTTGGGTTCGCCGACAGCCAGTTTCAGCATCGTCGGTTCCATGTTGGCGAAGATGCTCTTCGTAGGCTCCACGGCCACCTCGTAGAAAGCCTTGCCGCGGGCGAGCCACGTCGCGGCCTTCGCCGCCTTCTTCTCGTTGGCGATGTCGGCGTCGCTCTTTTCGATCTTGGCGAGAAGGGCTTCCTTGTTCACTTTCTGGGCTTTCACGGCGGGAACTGCCACGAGCAGCGCCGCAAGAGCCGTCAAAATCGTTTTCTTCATGGTAAACTGAAATTTTAAAGTTTTTGTTGTTTCTTTTTCTTATTCCTCCGCGGGGGCGGCTCCGGGGGTTTCGCCTCCGGTCTCAACGCCTTCCGCGGGCTGCACTTCCTCCTCTTCCCCGGCAGCCGGCACGGCCATCACCGAAGCAATGGCGTCGCCCTCGCGGAGGTTGATGATACGCACGCCCTGCGTAGCGCGGCCCGCGAGGCGGATCTGGCTGACAGCGGTGCGTATGGTGAGTCCCGAACGGTTAATGATCATCAGGTCGTTGTCGTCGGTAACGGCCTGTATCGAAATTAGTTTGCCTGTCTTTTCCGTAATGTTGATGGTCTTCACGCCCTTTCCGCCGCGGTTGGTGATGCGGTATTCGTCCAGATCGGTACGCTTGCCGTAGCCGTTCTCGCTCAATACCAGCACGTCCTGCTTCGAATCGGGTTCCACGCAGATCATGCCGACCACCTCGTCCCCGTCCTCGATCGAGATGCCGCGCACTCCGGCGCCGACACGCCCGATCGGACGCACCGTCGATTCGTTGAAACGGATGGCCTTGCCGTCGCGGGCGGCGATCATCACCTCGGCGTTGCCGCTGGTGAGCTTGGCCTCGATCAGCTGGTCGCCCTCGCGGATGACGATGGCGTTCACGCCGTTCTGGCGCGGACGCGAGTAGGCCTCCAGTTTGGTCTTCTTGATCGTGCCGTCCTTGGTGCACATGATGATGTAGTTGTTGTTCACGTACTCCGCATCGGCCAGGCTCTTGACGTTGATGTAAGCGCGGACCTTGTCGTCCGGCTCGATCTGGATGACGTTCTGGATGGCGCGGCCCTTCGACGAACGGGCGCCTTCCGGAATCTCGTAGACCTTGAGCCAGAAGCAGCGGCCCTTTTCGGTGAAGAAGAGCATCGTATTGTGCATCGAAGCCACGTAGATGTGCTCGATGAAGTCCTCGTCGCGCGTGGCGCTGCCCTTGGCCCCCACGCCGCCGCGGTTCTGCGTGCGGTATTCGGCCAGCGGCGTGCGCTTGATGTAGCCCATGTGCGAAATGGTGATCACCATGTCGTCGTCGGCATAGAAATCCTCGGGATTGAACTCCTCCGAAGCGTAGACGATCTCCGAGCGGCGTTCGTCGCCGTACTTCTCCTTGATCTCCAGCAGCTCGTCCTTGATGATCTGCATCTGCATGCCGACGTTCGCAAGCACCTCCGTCAGGTGGGCGATCAGCTTCTCCAGTTCGTCGCGCTCGGCGAGCAGCTTGCCCCTTTCGAGTCCCGTTAGGGCGCGCAGGCGCATTTCGATGATGGCCGAAGCCTGGATGTCCGACAACTCGAAACGCTCGATCATCGTCTGCTTGGCGGCGTCGGGCGTCTGCGAGGCGCGGATGATGCGCACGATCTCGTCGATGTTGTCCTGCGCGATCAGCAAACCCTGCACGATGTGCAGACGCTCCTCGGCCTTGCGCTTGTCGAAGCGCGTGCGGCGCACGACGACGTCGTGGCGGTGCTCGATGAAGTATTTGATCAGGTCGCGCATCGGCAGCATCTGCGGCCGGCCGTTGACCAGCGCGATGTTGTTCACGGCGAACGACGTTTGCAGCGGCGTGTTCTTGAACAGCGTGTTCAGCACCACGCTCGCAACGGCGTCGTGCTTCAGGATAATGATGATCCGCAGGCCGTTGCGGTCCGACTCGTCGTTGATGTAGGAGATGCCGTCGATCTTCTTGTCGTTGATCATGTCGGCGATCTTCTTGATCATCTCGGCCTTGTTGATCATGTAGGGAATCTCCGTGATGACGATGCACTCGCGGCCGCTGGGCGTATGCTCGATGTCGGTCTTGGCGCGCATCATCACACGGCCGCGGCCCGTCAGCATCGCCTCCTTCACTCCCTCGTAGCCGTAGATGATACCGCCCGTGGGGAAGTCGGGACCCTTGACGTAGTGCAGCAACTCCTCGCCCGTGATCTCCGGGTTGTCGATATAGGCGCAGCAGGCGTCGACCACCTCCGAAAGGTTGTGCGGAGCCATGTTCGTGGCCATACCGACGGCGATACCGCTGGCGCCGTTGACGATCAGCAGCGGGATTTTCGTGGGCAGGACCGTGGGTTCGGGAATCGTGTCGTCGAAGTTCAGCGTCCAGTCGACCGTCTCCTTGTCGATGTCGGCCATCACTTCGTCCGTGATTTTCTTCATGCGGGCCTCGGTGTAACGCATGGCGGCAGGCGAGTCGCCGTCCATCGAACCGAAGTTACCCTGTCCGTCGACCAGCGGGTAGCGCATCGACCAGTCCTGCGCCAGGCGGACCATCGCGTCGTAGACCGACGTGTCGCCGTGGGGGTGGAACTTACCGAGCACGTCGCCGACGATACGGGCGGACTTACGTGTGGGTTTGTCGGAGTAGAGGTTAAGCTCCGCGCTCATATCGTAGAGGATGCGGCGGTGCACGGGCTTCATGCCGTCGCGCACGTCAGGCAGCGCACGCGACACGATGACCGACATCGAATAGTCGATGTACGCCGATTTCATCTGCTCTTCGATATTGATGGGGATGATACGCCCCGTCAAACCGGCATTCTTTTCTTCTTCAGTTAACATATTAATACTTAATTCTGTTATTCTTCGTCTTTCCGTTTCGAAGCAGGCTTTCGCGGCGTCCCGCCGCGTTTACATACTTGGCCCGCTCCGGCGCCCGCCAAGGCGGGAGCCTCGTCGCATCGCGACCGGAATTTCGACCGAATTATCTCCAATTCAAATTTTCAACGCTCACAAGCGCCGCAACCGGCCCGTTGATACCCGTCGAAAATTACCGTTCTTTTAACGAACAAAAATACGATTTATTTCCGGTTTGAGCAACTTTAGGGGAATAAATCTGCTTCGTGGGCGCGATATTTTCAGCGGACCACCCCGTTTTTGCCCCTTTTCCGGCGATCTGACGGCCCGAAAAAAATCTCCCGGCAAACTGCCGGGAGAAAAGGCCGAAAAACACGATGCCGTCCGACATTCGAAAATTAGATAAAAAAGCACTTCAAACCATAGAAATTATCGCCTTTTTTCGCTATATTTGATTCAAATTAAAATTTATATCCATTTAGTTTAATTAAGTAAAACAAAACGGCAACACCCATGAAGAAACTTTTGTGTGTAACTATTGCTCTCTTGTGCACCGCGACCATGCAAGCACAAGACGAAAAAGCAGGTGTGACGAAATTTCTCGGCATTCCGGTTGACGGATACAAACCCGCCATGATTGAAAAGCTGAAAGCCAAAGGGTTCACACCCTCCATAGCGGTCAAAGATGTTTTGGAAGGCGAATTCAATGGAGTTGATGTCCATGTGTACATCGCAACAAACAACAATAAAGTCTGGAGAATTATGTTGGCAGATCAAAATACTTGCGGTGAAACAGATATTAAAATCCGCTTCAACAGACTCTGCCGACAATTCGAAAACAATCCGAGATATACGTCCATGACCGACGAACAAACAATCCCCGACGATGAAGACATTTCCTATGAAATAACAGTCAACGACAAACGCTATGAGGCTGGTTTTTACCAAACTCCAGATTCCATAGCCATATACAACGAATCGAAAAAATCATTACTATCTAAATATACACAGGAACAACTGGACAATCCGACAGAAGAAATATCAAAGGTAATTCTAATTCAATATATTGCCAATAAAATAAACTATCGCTTTAATAATAAAGTTTGGTTTATGATCGCAGAATACGCTAGGAAATATTACATTTGTATGTATTACGACAACGGTTATAATAAAGCCGACGGCGAAGATTTGTAATAATAGTCAGACCGAAAACACATCGGGCCGCCATGTACGCAATCGCATGGCGGCCCGGTGTTTCATTTCATCAAAAATTACCGAAAATCTATGAATTCATATCCGGCATAGGCATTTTTATCGAACCGCCGGACGTGCCCAGCGAGGGGCGCGACCTCCAGCACGTTCACCAGCACCTGTTCGCCGTCGTAGTCATACGAAAGCGAGCGGGGGCGCATCGTAGCGGTGTCGACCGTCAGCGTGACATCGCCTGCCGGGGAGTCGTTCCCGGCGGCGGGCGTCAGCCGCACGACGGCGCGGCCGTCGGCTTCGGAGACGAGCGACGGCGTATATTCGCTGCCCAGAAAATCGAAGGCCCGGACCGGATTGTTCAGGATGTTGCGGCTCGCAGTGTCGACCTCCGTAACGGTCACCTCGCGGCGGCGGTTGTCGACCTCGCGGCGCACGGCTCCGTCGGCGAAAACCTCCGCGTCGCCCAGCACGAGGTAATAGCTGTCGCCTTCCACGACATAGCTGCCGCGGGCTTCGTAGTCGCCCGAGACGACCCCGAACTTCACGCCGTAGCCGTCCATCTCACGGAATCCCGCCGCAAGGCGTTCCAGTATCTCCGTGGCACGAGGCTGCGCCGCATTGCCTTGCAATATGCCGCAAAACAATACGGCAATGAAACAATGAAAAATGAAAAATTTTCGTCTCCCCATAGCGTCAGCTCCCGCAATTTTCAATTCCTAATTTTTAATTCTTAACCACAGGAACTGGGATTGTTTTAAGTCCTCGGCTTAAAACAATCCCAGTTCCTGCAATTTCGCCTCCAGCGAAGGCAAGTCGTGGTAGAGGATGTCGCGCGGTTTGGCCCCCTGCTGGCGGCCGACGATGCCGGCCCTTTCGAGCTGCATCATAATGCGGCCGGCGCGGTTGAAGCCCACCTCGTAGTTGCGCTGAATCATCGAGGTCGAGATCTGACCTCCGGACACGGCGTCGCGGGCGATCTCGGCAAAGAGCGAGTCGTATTTCACGGGCGCCGAGGACTCCTCGCTGCCCATTTGAGCGTCGCCGCCGTCGGGCGTATAGTCGGGCAACGTGTAGGCCTCGGTGTAGCCCTGCTGTTTGGAGATGTATTCGCAGATGCGCTCGACCTCGCGGGTCTCGACCAGCGCACACTGGATACGCGTCAGGTCGCCGTCCTTCGAGAAAAGCATGTCGCCCCGGCCGATAAGCTGGTTGGCCCCCGGCTGGTCGATGATCGTGCGCGAGTCGATCATCTGCATCACGCGGAAGGCGATGCGGGCCGGGAAATTGGCCTTGATGCCGCCCGTGATGACCTTCACGTCGGGACGCTGCGTGGCGATGATCAGGTGGATGCCGATGGCGCGGGCTTTCTGCGCGAGGCGCATGACCGGTCCCTCGACCTCGCGGGCCGTCATTATCAGGTCGGCGAACTCGTCGACCACCACCACGATATACGGGAGGTAGCGATGTCCGTTCATCGGATTCAGCCGCCGCGAGGTGAATTTCTCGTTGTACTCGGCGATGTTTCGCGCCCCGGCCTTCTTACACAGTTCCAGACGGTTGTCCATCTCCGTACAGAGCGAGTTGAGCGTGTAGACCGCCTTCTTGGGGTCGGTGATGATCGCGTCGTCCTCCGACTCCATCTTGGCCAGGAAATGGCGTTCGATCTTGGCGTAGAGCGAGAACTCGACCATCTTGGGGTCGATCATCACGAACTTCAGCTGCGCGGGGTGTTTGCGGTACAGGAGCGAGGTGATGATGGCGTTCAGCCCCACGGACTTGCCCTGTCCCGTGGCTCCGGCGACCAGCAGGTGCGGCATCTTGGCCAGGTCGAAGACGTAATTTTCATTCTGGATCGTGCGCCCGATCACCACCGGAAGCTCGGCCTTCGACTCCTGGAAACGCAGCGAACGCACGGCCGAATACATCGAAACCACCTGCTTGTCGCGGTTGGGAACCTCGATGCCGATGGTTCCCTTGCCCGGAATCGGCGCGATGATGCGGATACCCAGCGCCTTGAGGCTCTGCGCAATATCGTTTTCGAGGCCCTGCACCTTCGAGATCTTGATTCCCTGCGCCTGCACGATCTCGTAGAGCGTCACCGTGGGACCCACCGTGGCCTTGATGCGCTGGATCGGAATGCCGAAATATTTGAGCGTCTCCTCGATCTTGGTCTTGTTCTCGAAAATCTCCTCGTCCGAGACCTCCGAATCGGAAATGTAGTCCTCCAGCAGCGTCACGGGCGGCTTGCGGTAGTTCACCAGGTCCTTCAGCGGGTCGTAGCTCTCCGTGGGGATCGCCTTCTCGTCGAGCAGTTTCGCCTCGTTGGCCTCGACCGTCACCACGACGCCCTCCGGCTCCGCGGCGGGCGCATCGTCCAGCACGGTGATCTCGGTAAAGGGCGCATCGGGATCGGACTGTGCGGCCTCCCTCTCCGGAACCTCCTCCGGGGCAGGCTCCGCAGCCACGGCGTCGCGCACCGCAGGGCGTTCCAGCTCGACCAGCCCGCTGCGGCCGATCACCACACGGCCCTCGGGACGCGAAAGGTCCACCTCGATGAACTCCCCGTCCTCCGCGGGAGGGGGCGCCTGCTCCGCGGCAGTCTCCCCGGCGACGGGTTTCCCGTCGGGCGTCAGTTCGAGGAAGGGATTTTCGTCCTCTTCCGGCACGGACTTCCGAGCCGCAACGGGCTCCGACGGACGTTCCACACGGATCGGGGCGGGTTTTTGCGCCGCGGGTTCCGCCGCTTTCGACGGCGCGGGCTGCGGTGCGGCCGCCTTCGGCCCGGGTTTCGGAGCCGGTTCGGGAACATCCTCCGCAGCCCCGTCCTCCCCGGCCGCACGTCCGTGCAGCACGACTTTGTGCTTGAGGATCTCGACGACCTTCCCGCTCTTGTCGACCACCACGTTGCCCGCCTCGTTGACCTTGTTGATGAAGTTGCGGTTGATGAAAACACCCGTCAGTATCCAGCCGCCGACAAGCAGGATCAGCGTTCCGAAAGCCCCGATATGCGTGCGCAGCAGGGCCGAAGAGGCGATGCCGAAAGCGCCGCCCCACCCCGTCGAGCAGCAGAGGCTCCAGCGGTCGGCGAAGGCGAATCCCAGCGTCAGCGACCCCAGGATCATAATCAGGAACAGCGAAAGGATCGAATGGTTGAACAGCAGCGGCCGCTGACGGACGATCCGCACGCCGACCAGCACGATCATCGCGGGAATCAGAATGCCGAAAAGCCCGAACGAATGATCGACCAGCAACATCCCCAGCCGCGCTCCGGCCCAGCCGCAGAGATTTTCCGGTTCGATGCCGAGCGTCACCCGTTCCTCGACCGATTTTTGCAGCCCGCTCTGGTCGGCGGCCCAGCTGAAAAACGAAAAGAACACCGCAGCGGCGGCAAACAGACCGATGAACAGCAGCAGCAGTCCGGCGATCCAGCGCGCACTGTCGCTGTTGGAACGCTGAACGGCCTGCCGGCTGTTGGAGGATGTATTTTTAGATGCCATTCCCGAATGTCGCTATTATCGAGCGAAGGTACGAATTTTTTTCGACAATTCCGAAGGCGCCGCAAACTTTATCAATCGCCCGGAGCGATTCCGGCCGGAAGCGTTCCCGCCCGCGAATGGGGGGGGGCGGAGCCGGGAGCGTCTTACAGGTACGCCGCAACCTTCCGTTCGAGACGCAGGCGGTAAAGCTCGTCGGCGAAGGTGCGGAACGTGAGCGCGGGGCGGTTATCCGCCGAAGCGCGCAGGCCGTAGCGGTCCAAAAGCTGCCCGACGCGGCGGGCGACGGCGGGCGACGGGTCGACGATCGCGGCCCGTCCGTCGACGATGCGTTCCATCACGGGCGTCAGAAAGGGATAGTGCGTACACCCCAGCACGATCTGGTCGGCGCCCCGCGCCAGCATCGGCTCCACGGCGGCGCGCACCGCGGCTTCGGCCTCGGGCGTATCCTCCCGGTCCCCCTCGACCAGCTCCACGAAACCCGTGCCCGGGTAGGTCAGGACTTCGATGCCGCTGCCGTACCGGGCGGCCGTGCGGCGGAACAGCTCGCCGTCGAGGCTCCGTTCGGTGGCCAGCACCCCCACCACCCCGCTGCGGGTCGCCAGGCAGGCCGGTTTCACGGCCGGCTCCATGCCGACGATGGGCATGCCGGCGTATTTTTCGCGCAGGAAGCCGATGGCCGCGGCCGTGGCGGTGTTGCAGGCCACGACGACCATCTTGCAGTCCAGCTCCACGAGCCGCGCCACGGCGGCGTCGGCCAGCGCCTGCACCTCCTCGCGGGGCCGCGAGCCATAGGGGCAATTGGCGCCGTCGCCGAGGTAGGCGAGCGATTCGCCGGACAGCGCACGCCGGACCTCGCGCCAGACGGTCAGTCCGCCCAGCCCCGAGTCGTAAATGCCTATGGGTCTGTTGTCAGCCACGGTCGGAGAAAGTTTGCACGATATGTTCGACCAGCTCGTCGTCGGACATCGGGTCGCAGTCGACGACGAGCGAAGCCTGCGCGTAGAACGGTTCGCGGGCCGCCATGTCGCCGCGCATGAAGGCCACCAGCTGTTCGTCGTCGAGACCTTGCAGACGGGGCCGCTTGCGGCGTCCGTAGGGGCTTAACCGCCGGGCGATCTGCTCCGGCGAGCGGCGCAGGTAGACCGTATGCCCGACGGCGTTCATGCACGGCATGTTATCGCGCCACGTGGGCAGCCCGCCCCCCGTGGAGACCACGGCGAAGGAGGCTCCGGCGATCACCTCGTCGAGGACCCGGCGCTCCGCCTCGCGGAAACGCTCTTCGCCCTCGTAACGGAAGACGTCGGCCACGGAGGCGCCTTCGCGCTCCTCGACCAGCGCGTCGGTGTCGATGAAATCGACGCCCAGACGCCGCGCCAGCTTGCGTCCGAGGGTGCTCTTGCCGCAGCCCATATATCCGACCAGAAAGAGAGGTTTCATCGCAGGCGGTTCGTTAAAACAGGTTCAGCTGTTCGGGGTCGATCATCTCGCCGGCGTCGCCTTTCGGACGCTCCACCTCGAACTCCACGCCTCCGACGATCGTTCCGGCCGAGGGCTGGCCCGCCGAAGCCTTTCCCGGGGCGGGCTTGGCGCCGAGCGGCTCCTTCAGGGCGGATTTTTCGGAAGCTTTCCCCTCTGCCGCAGCGCGTTGCGCCGCGTCAGCTGAAGCGTCCGTCAGCTGACCGTCGTCAAGCGACTCATCCTCCGAAGGTTCCGGTTCGGGAGGCAGTTCGGGTTCGATCATCCGCAGCCGGTCCACGTCGTAGGTCGTCAGGCGTTTGCCCTTGGCGCGGTGGCTCTTGACGCCCACGAACTCGTCGACGTCGATCACATCCGCGGGCCGCGAGGCGTGCGCCCCCTTGTAGGTGATCTCCAGTTTGGCCCCGGCGCGGTCCGTCACGCAGATGAAATCGGCGTCGGCGTCGAGGAAATCCTGAATCTTGTCCGACATCTCGGCCGTGAAACGCTTCATGTAGTAATACTTCTGGCCGCGGTCGTAGTAACACAGGCTGTAAACCCGGTCGGACTCGTAACGCGCCACGAGGACCGTGTCGTCGGGGAAGTGCTGCATCAGGTCGTAGCCCGTGATGTAGTACTGATTCTTCGAGGTCCAGACGATCAGGCGGTCGTCACCCTTGAACTCGCCGAGCAGCTTGCCGCGCCCGTCGGCGTTCAGCCGGCGGACATCTTCGTCGAACCAGATGTCCTGCCCCCCGAGCGTCGAGGTGCCGCGCTCCTTCAGCACGATCTTGTGGATGCCGTAGCGCGAGAACAGATTGCCCTGGCTCTGGCGCCCCTTGATGGCGAGGGTCGAGAAATCGAGATCGACGATCACCTTCTTTAGGCGCGGACGGGGCTTGAAGTAAACCTTTAGCACCTCGGCCTCACCGTTCGGATTGACAGACATATACAGTATCTCGCTCTTGGCGGTTCCCTTGGTGATGTCGTACTCCTTGTCGCGCGTGATGCCCTTGATGGCGCAGCGCTTCATCATAATCGCACCGTTCTTCCCGTCGCGGTAGAGAACGTTGTAGATCGTGCGGTCGTCGTTGCGCTTGAAGACCCCGATATAATAGATGTTTTTATCGAAGAAGGCCTTGTCCGAAACCTTGGTGATCACGTAACGCCCGTCTTTCGTGAAGACGATCACGTCGTCGATGTCCGAGCAGTCGCAGACGAATTCCGCGTCCTTCATGGATTTGCCGATGCCGAAGAACCCTTCGGCCCGGTCCACGTACAGCTTGGCGTTCGTGACGGCCACCTTCGTCGCCTCGATCGAGTCGAATTCGCGCAACTCGGTGCGACGCTCCCTGCCCTTGCCGTACTTGTCGCGGATGCGCTCGTAGTAGGCCACGGCGTATTCGGTGAGGTGGTCCAGGTCGTACTGCGTCGACTTCAGGTCCTCCTCGATCTGGCGGATCTCGTTGTCGGCCTTCTCGCTGTCGTAACGCGAAATACGGATAAATTTCAGCTCGGTGAGCTTCTGCACGTCTTCAAGCGTCACTTCACGTCGCAGCCGCATCTTGAAGGGTTCCAGACCCTTATCCACGGCGGAATAAGCCTCCTCGCGGCTCTTGCACCCCTCGATCAGCTGGTAGAGCCTGTTCTCGATGAAGATGCGTTCGAGCGAGGCGGCGTGCCATGCCTCGCTCAACTCGCCCAGCCGGATTTTCAGCTCCAGCCCCAGCAGCGACTTGGTGTGCTCGGCCGAGCGGCGCAGGATCTCCGAAACCCCGAGGAAGTGCGGCTTCTCGTCCCAGATGACGCACGAGTTCGGGGCGATCGACACCTCGCAGTCGGTGAAGGCGTAGAGCGCGTCGATGGTCTTGTCCGACGACTCGTCGGGCGAGACCTGAATGACGATTTCGACCTTGTCGGCCGTATTGTCGTCGACCTTTCGGATCTTGATCTTGCCCTTGTCGTTGGCCTTGATGATCGAATCCTTGATCGACTCGGTGGTCGTGGTATAGGGAATCTCGGTGATGGCAAGCGTCCGTTTGTCGATCTTCGAAATCTTCGCCCGCACCTTCACCGTGCCGCCGCGAAGGCCGTCGTTATAGCGGCTCACGTCGGCCATGCCGCCCGTCGGGAAGTCGGGGTAAAGCTGGAAATCACGTCCCTGGAGGTGCGCAATGGCGGCGTTGATCAGCTCCACGAAGTTGTGGGGCAGGATTTTCGAAGCCAGTCCCACGGCGATGCCGTCGGACCCTTGGGCCAGCAGCAGCGGGAACTTGATGGGCAGCGTAACGGGTTCCTCCTTGCGGCCGTCGTACGACAGCATCCACTCCGTCGTCTTCTTGTTGAAGACCACGTCGAGGGCGAATTTCGAAAGACGCGCCTCGATATAACGGCCCGCGGCGGCCTCGTCGCCCGTGAGGATGTTGCCCCAGTTGCCCTGACAGTCGATCAGCAGGTCCTTCTGCCCCAGCTGCACCAGCGCGTCCTTGATCGACGCGTCGCCGTGCGGGTGGTACTGCATGGTCTGGCCCACGAGGTTGGCGACCTTGTTGTAACGGCCGTCGTCGACGACCTTCATCGCATGAAGGATACGCCGCTGGACGGGTTTCAGTCCGTCCTCGACATGCGGCACGGCGCGTTCGAGGATCACGTACGAGGCGTAGTCCAGGAACCAGTTCTTATACATGCCCGTGAGCTTGCGGACGCCGCCCTCCTCCTGCGTCAGGCGGTCGAATTTGCCCGCCTTGGCCGGAGCCTCGGCCACAGGCGTTTCGTCCGTCGCGTCGTCCGCGGTTTCGGGAGTCGAGGCGTCCTCGTTGAGCGCTTCGTCGCGCCCCGTCTTATCGTTCTCTTCCGCCATGAAATCGGAATTTTTAATTTTTAATTCTTAATTTTTAATTAATCGCAAGGTCCTGCTCGACGATGTCCTCCTCGATGCGCAGGTTGTCGATGATGAAGCCCTGACGCTCATACGTATTCTTGCCCATATAAAACTCCAGCAGGTCGTGGATCGGGTCGTCCTTCGTGATGCGGACCTTGTCCAGGCGCATGTTCTCGCCGATGAACTCCTTGAACTCGTCGGGCGAAATCTCGCCCAGACCCTTGAATCGCGTGATCTCGGCGTTCGCGCCGCACCGGGCCACAGCCTTCAGGCGCTCCTCCTCGGAATAGCAGTAGAGCGTCTCCTTCTTGTTACGCACGCGGAACAGCGGGGTTTGCAGCACGAACAGATGCCCCTGGCGGATCACCTCGGGGAAGAATTGCAGGAAGAAGGTCATCATCAAGAGGCGGATGTGCATGCCGTCGACATCGGCATCGGTGGCGATGACGACCTTGTTGTAGCGCAGGTTGTCCATGTCCTCCTCGATGTTCAGCGCCGCCTGAAGGAGGTTGAACTCCTCGTTCTCGTAGACCACCTTCTTCGTCAGTCCGTAGCAGTTCAGCGGCTTGCCGCGCAGCGAGAAGACCGCCTGCGTACGCACGTCGCGGCTCTTGGTGATGGAGCCTGACGCCGAGTTGCCCTCCGTGATGAAGATCATCGACTGTTCGGCCAGCTCGTTGCGGTCCGTGCGGTGGATCTTGCAGTCGCGCAGTTTCTTGTTGTTCAGGCTCACCTTCCTGGCCGTCTCGCGGGCCTTCTTCTGGATGCCCGAGATCGCCTTGCGCTCCTTCTCGTTCTCGACGATCTTCCGCTGGAGAATCTGCGCCGTCTCGGCGTGCTTGTGCAGGTAGTCGTCGAGGTGCTTGGTGAGGAAGTCGGCCACGAAGTTGTTGACCGAGACCCCCGGTTCGACCTCCTTCGAACCGTACTTGGTCTTCATCTGGTTCTCGAAGATCGGGTCGGTGACCTTGATCGAAATGGCCGCGATGATCGACGTGCGGATGTCCGAGGGGTCGTAGTCCTTGTGGTAGAATTCCTTGACCGTCTTGGCGACGGCGGCGCGCAGGGCCGTCTGGTGCGTGCCGCCCTGCGTGGTGTGCTGGCCGTTGACGAACGAGTCGTAGCTCTCGCCGTAGCCCGTGCCGTGGGTGATCACCACCTCGATGTCCTCCCCCGTGAGGTGGATGGGCGGGTAGAGCGGGTCCTCGGTCATGTTGTCGTTCACGAGGTCCAGCAGACCGTTTTTCGAAACGTAGCTCTTGCCGTTGAAATTGAGCGTCAGACCCAGGTTCAGGTAGCTGTAATTGCGGATTTTCTGCTCGACGTATTCGAGGTTGTAGGCATATTCGCCGAAAATCTCCTTGTCGACGCGGTACGAAATGAACGTGCCGTTCTTCTCGTTGACGCCGCTCTCCCACCTGTCGCTCACTTCGAGACCCTTGGCGAAGGTCACCGTACGGGCCTCGCCGTCGCGGACCGAACGGGCCGTAAACTCTTCGGAAAGCATGTTCACGGCCTTGACGCCCACGCCGTTCAGGCCCACGGTCTTCTTGAAGGCGTCGCCTCCGTACTTGCCGCCCGTGTTCATCTGCCCGACGGCCGCCGCGAGCGACTTGAGGGGGATGCCGCGGCCGTAGTCGCGCACCGTAACGACGTTGTCGGCCAGCGTGATGTCGATCTGCCGGCCCGCGCCCATGATGAATTCGTCGATCGAGTTGTCCACGACCTCCTTGATCAGCACGTAGAGCGCCTCGTCGGGCTGCGAACCGTCGCCCACCACGCCGACGTACATGCCGGGGCGCAGGCGGATGTGCTCCCTCGGCGAGAGGGTCACGATGGCGTCGTCGCCGTAATTGTTTGCGTTCGAGTTGGTATTATTGAGTAAATCTGCCATAACTTAATTAAGGTGAAAGGTGAGAAATTAAAAAATCGGCGGGAAGTTCAACGCAACTTTTTTTGAATTTTTCGTGTTCCAACCTTTATTTGCGACATTTCACTTTTGATCTTTCACTTTTAACTTTTCGTTTCTCACTTCTCCCAGCGCCGTGCACATCCGTTCATGCACCTCCTGCATCAGTTCATGCGTCTCCAGCACGGCGACCCGTTCGGCCGGAACGGGAGGCAGCACGCGGACGGTGATCCGGTTGCCCCAGTTGAATGCCAGGTTCTTTTTGATCAGCGTCTTGGTTCCGTCCAGCACCACGGGAAGGATCTCCGCGCCGGCCTCCTTGGCCAGCGTGAAGGCCCCGGCCTTGAAGCGGTGGATCTCACCGTCCTTCGAGCGCGTGCCCTCGGGAAAAATCGCCACCGAAGCCCCGCGCGAAATCCACTTTTTCCCGTCGCGGACCAGCTGTTCCAACGCCTCGGCGGCGTGGCCGCGGTCGATGCAGATGTCGCCGTGCAGCAGGAGGAACTGGCCGAAGAAGGGCGTTTTGAAGACCTCGCGCTTCGACACCCAGCGGAAATTGAGCGGAATGTAGTAGAGCGCCGGGATGTCGATCACCGTGTTGTGGTTGATGACGATGACGTAGCTCTTCTTCCGGTCGATCAGTTCGCGGCCGATGACCCGCTGCCGCCAAAAGGGCGGCAGGAAGAAGAAAATCCGCACCAGGATGCGCGACAGTTCATGCACCGTCCGGCGCCCCCGGTCGAAGGGATAGCAGACAACCAGCGCAAGGGCCGACAGAATCATAAAAAGCGTGCACAAAAGCACCAGCAAAAGGTAGTATAAAGCACTTAACATACGATCATCGTTCTATTACAGCATTTGCAAAACAGACTGTCCGAACCCGCGGCCGCGGGCCGCGGCCACAAATCCGGCCCGCCCCGGATTCCAGCCTCCGGGAGGGACCAGGCAAAGGGCGCATCCGGTTGAAAAAAGCCCGTATCAGACGTCCGGGGACAATTAGCCATATTAATTCAATCTGCAAATTTAGGAATTATTTCCCGGGATTCCTACCCCGCCAGTCGGCGAATTTTCAACAAAATATTCACTGCACCTGTTTTCAGGAGGCGAAAAAGCGGGACCGCGAAAAAAAGTTATGGAAAAATTTGGTTCGCAGCCGGGGGGGGGTATCTTTACACCCGGACCCCCCCCCGCAAGAACCGCGGGATTCTATATATATAGGCATCAAAAATTTTCCGAACTTTTTAGTACTATGCCTTGCATAGTACAAATATTATTACATATCTTTGCGTTGACAAATAAAGTGCAAAACAGAATATTATGAAAAGACTGATCCTCCTTATCGTAACGCTCGCAGCGGCCGCGACCCGGCTCTTTGCGGCGCACCTCTGCCCCTCGACGGGCCGCGTGGTGGACGAACAGGGAAAAGCCGTCGAATACGCAACGGTCGTCCTGCTGAAAGGAACCGAGCAGGTGGCCGGCATGGCCACCGACGCTGAAGGACGCTTCGCGCTGCAAGCAGCTCCCGGCGAATACACGCTTCTGATTCAGTACCTCGGATTCGACCCCGTGAAAAAGCCGGTGCGCGTGGAGCAGGAGAACCATCTGGGCGATTTCGTGATGCGGACCTCGGCGACCGGCATCGAAAGCGTGGAGGTAAAGGCCCGGCTGGTGCGCCGCGAGGCCGACCGGTTCGTGGTCGACGTGGCGAACGCCCCGGCGGCCATCGGCAAGGACGGCATCGAACTGCTGGAACGCGCCCCCGGCGTATGGATCGACGGGGAGAAAATATCAATCAACGGCAAGAGCGGCTCGAAGGTCTACGTCAACGACCGCGAACTGCGCATGGAGCCGGAACAGCTGCTGACCTACCTGCGGTCGCTCCGGGCCGAGGAGATTCAGAAAATAGAGGTCGTGCCCACCTCGGGCGCCGACTACGATGCCGACTCGGCGGGAGGCATCATCCGCATCACGCTCAAAAAACGCCGCGAGAACGGCGTCAACGGCTCGGTGGCGTTCAACACGACGCAGGGAGAGATCGTACACAGGTACAATCCGTCGGCCAACATCAACCTGCATTCGGGCCGCGTGGACTTCTACGCCTCGGCATGGGGATCTTTCGAAAAGGACGAGACCACCACCGGCGAGCAGACGCGCTACGAGGCCGCGGACAAGGAGCTGAACGCACATTCGTCGATGAAAGGCCGCAACCGCAGCCTCGGGGCCAGCGCCGGCGCGGTGGTCGAGATCGACAACAGGAACAGCGTCGGCGCGGAGTTCGAGTACTGGCGCAACCGGAACGGGGAGCCGAACGACACCTACACGGATTTCCGGAACGCCGGCACGGTGACACGCACGGACAGCCATTTCGACAAACTCGACATCCGCAACAACTACTCGGCGACGTTCAACTACATCCGCAAGATCGACACGCTCGGCTCGACGCTCAAACTCCTTGCCGACTACACGCGCCGCGAAACCGACTCCGGAAACGACAACTTCAGCCGCATGACGGCTCCGGGAGCGACGGCGGATTCGACCTACCGCGACAACACCGAGAGCGTCTACAACATCGCCACGGCGACGCTGGCCCTCGAAAAGAGGTTTTCGCCCCGCTGGACGCTCAAGGCCGGAGCCAAATACACCTACAACGACATGCACAACGACGCGCTCTACGAATACCTCAAGGGCGACGCATGGACGCGCAACGACAACCAGAGCTTCACGATCGACTACACGGAGAACATTGCGGCGGCCTACGCCGTCGCCTCGGCGCAGCTCGGCCGCTGGGGCCTCGTGGCTGGTCTGCGCGGCGAGTACACCCACACGACGGGAAAAAGCGTCGGACAGGATTATTTCTCGCTCTTTCCAAACGCCAACGTCTCCTTCGCCCTTTCGAAGGAGAAAGGATGGTCGCTGATCGCCCAATACGCCCGGACCATCGAACGGCCGCGCTTCTGGTGCCTCAACCCCCAGCGGATGCAGATTTCGGACTACACCTACCAGACGGGAAACCCGTCGCTCGACCCGGCGTTCAAGCAGGACGTGAACCTCACGCTGGTGGCCGCCCACAAATACACCCTCACGGCCGGCGTGCAGCTCGTCAGCGGCGAGATTCAGCAGACGATACAGGCCGACCCGGAGAATCCCGACCTGCTGCAACTGGCATGGGTCAACTACGACCGCACCAAAAACTATTACGTCTCGGTCAATCTGCCTTTCCAGCCCGCGAAATGGTGGCAACTGAACGCCAACTTCACCTACATGCGCCACGGTGAGCGCGTCGAGCAGCACGGCGCCGAAACTTTCTACAACTGGGCATTCGGCAGCATCTCGACGACCTTCACGCTCCCGGCTAAATTCTACATCGACCTCTCGTACAACTATCAGAGCCGCATCGACCTGGGCAACTGCTGGGTCGAACCCGACCACCGGTTGCAGGCCGGCGTGAAGAAACGCTTCGGCGACCGGTTCACCGCCTCATTCTCGGTGCAGAACCTTCTGGACCAGGGACAGGTGATCGGAGCGCACGGCGACGGATTCGTCCGCACGATGAACGCCCGGCAGACGTGGAGCAACCGCTCGTTCCGAATCGGGCTGACCTACAACTTCAAGTCGGGGAAGGCCTTCAAGCGCAAAGCCGTCGAGGCGGGGTCGGCCGACGAAAAGAGCCGGCTGTAACGGTACGAAGACAAACGCGCCGGCGTCGGAGGAGATTCCTCCGGCGCCGGCGCGTTTTTGCAAAATCCGTCAGCGGGTACGGCGGATACGCGGCAGCGGCAGGCGGCGCGCCCAGCGCACGGCCCAGCGCGGCAGGCGCGGACGGGCCATCCACCGGGCCAGGTGCGTGACGGAGGTGGGGATGCGGATTGATTTGCCGGCGATGATGAGCGTCACGGCGACGAGGATCAGCAAAACGCCGGTTCCGATGCGCAGCGTGAACCGCTCGCCGAAGACCGCGACGCCGAAAAACAACGCCGTGACGGGTTCCAGCGCCCCGAGGATCGCCGTGGGCGTGGAGCCGATGCGGCGGATGGCCCCGGCCATCGCGACCAGCGAAACGATCGTCGGGAAAAGCGCCAGCGCAACGGCGTTGACCCACATCAGGGACGAAGGGACGGGTTGCAGATCGGCACAGCCCCGCAGCCGAACGACATAGACCAGCAAGCCGAAAACCAGACAGTAGAAGGTGAGTTTCTCGGTCGGAAGGTCCTTGAGCGACGAGCGGTTGACGGCGACGATCCAGACCGCATAGGAGAGCGCCGAAAGGAAGACCAGCACGACGCCCGCGAGGTTGAGCGTCGCGCCGTCGCCCCCTTTGTAGAGCAGCGAGATGCCCCCGCACGCCAGGGCGATCGAGACGACCGTGGCGGCGGTGACCCGCTCGCGGAAACCCACGGCCATGATGACCGCGACCATCACCGGATAGACGAACAGGATCGTCGAGGCGATGCCGGCGTCCATGAGGTTGTAACTCTCGAAAAGCAGCAGCGACGAGACGGAGAAGAGCACGCCCATAGCCGCAAGCGGCAGGACGTCGCGCCGCCGCAGGGCGAACGACTGCCGCCGGAACAGCATCAGCGCACCCAGCATCACCACAGCCAGCACATAGCGGTAGAACAGCACGGAATCCACTCCCAGGCCCGCGCCGTAAAGCGGCAGCGCAAAGAGCGGATTCAGTCCGTAGCTGGCCGCGGCTATGGCTCCCAGCACATAACCGCGGGAACGTTCCGAGATCATTTAGAAGGTGACCTGCGGAGCGGCCGCGGCCCCTTCGGCCGACTCGAAATAGGGCTTCTGGCCGAAGCCGAACATCCGCGCGACGAGGTTGGCCGGGAAGCGGCGCACCGAAACGTTGTACTGCTGCGCCGCGGCGTTGAAGTCCTTGCGGGCGACGGCAATGCGGTTCTCGGTCCCTTCGAGCTGGGCCTGCAATTCGAGGAAATTCTGGTTGGCCTTCAGGTCGGGATAGCTCTCCGACACGGCGATCAGGCGGCCCAGCGCGGAGCGCACCTCGGCCTGCGCCCGCTGGAACTGTGCGAGCCGCTCGGGCGTCAGGTCGTCGGCCGAAAGGTTGATCGACGTGGCCCGGGCGCGCGCCTCGGTAACCTCGTTCAAGGTCTGCGTCTCGTGGGCCGCGTAGCCCTTCACGGTGTTGACCAGATTGGGAATCAGGTCCGCACGCCGCTGGTACTGCGTCTCGACATTGGACCAGGCGCTTTTAAGCCCCTCCTCCCTGTTCACAAAACCGTTATAGGTCGCATAAAAGAAGATCGCCACCACGGCGACTACGCCGATCCAAATCCATTTTTTCATAACAGAAGCTATTTATATATTTAAATTTAAACTCATTTCGCATCAAACCGCCGCAGTCGCCGCCTCCGGCGCCGTTTACAAGCCAGGCCCCGTCCCAAACCCTTCCTTCAGGGGAAGGGCTTGTCGCGACGCAACCGAATTGCAGACGCTTTTCAGCCCAACATACAACGCCCCGGAACTCTGCACCTTAAACTACCAGCGTGAACCGGCTCCGCCGCCGCCGAAGGAGCCTCCTCCGAAGCCGCCGCCCATGCCGCCGCCCATGCCGCGTCCGAAGCCGCCGCCGATGATCGTGCCGCCCCCGGCCCCGCCGCCGAAATTGTCGTCGCGCAGGTTGCGCGAACGCCGCTTCACGACCGCACCGCAGTTCGGGCAGACATACGTATATTCGACCAGCCGGTAGTTCCGCGTGACGCTCAACACCTGCTGCGACTGCTGTTTCAGCGTCAGCTTACGGCACTTCGGGCAACGGCGGGAGAAATAGTAGTTCGCCAGCACCATGCCCAGCGGGAAGATCACGAAGCCGAAGACGATCGTGAAGATCATCCATGCCGGAAGGTCCTCGTCGGCGTCGCCGCCCAGATCGACCTCGCCGCCTTCGAGGATCGTGGCCGCAGCCCCCACCCCGGCAACCATGCCCGCGCTGTAATTCCCCTCGCGGAAGGCCGGAAGCATATAGTTGAGCTGGATGCGTTTGCAGAGCGCGTCGGGAAGGATGCCTTCGAGGCCGCCGCCCGTGACGAAGCGTATCTCGCGCAGGTCCTTCACCAGCAGGATGCCCAGTCCGTTATTGCTTTTGGCCGAGCCTACGCCCCAGCTGCGGAACAGATCGACGGCGAACGAGAACGTATCGCCGCCCGCGATGTCGTCGACGGCGACGACGGCGACCTGCGCGAGGCCCCGCTCACGCAGCGAGGCGCAGACGGAGTCGATATGCGCCACGGCGGCAGGCGACAGGATACCGTCGGGATCGGAGACATAGCGCCGCCGGTCCATACGCTGAACATTGGGAATCTCGTCCGCGCGGTAGGTTCCCGCAAGGGCGGGCAGCGCACAGGCGAGCAGCAGGCAAAGGATCGCAATGTTTCTCATGCGGCAAAGATAAAGAAAATGAAGAATTAAAAATGAAAAATGAAAAATTATAACGCAGGCTGCATCACAACGGCCCGAACAGTCGGGCTGCAAAGAGCATTACAACAGCCAATCATTCGCAAATAATAATTTTTAATTCTTAATTCTCAATTTTTAATTACACAATATCCGGTAGCTCCACGGGGCCATATCCTCCTCGACGCGGCCGCGAAGCTCGTAAGGCTCGCCCGTCATGGCGTCGGTGTACATCCCGGCGTAGATGCCCGTATAGTAATCGGCATGGATGGCGTAGGGCGAGAGGTTCATCACCGCAACGACACGGTTGTCAGCCGTCTCGCGGACCAGCGTCATCAGGCAGTCCTCGGCGTTGTTGCGGATCTCGGTCATCGCGCCGCCCCGCTCCCCCGCCGCCAGGGCCGGGTTGTCGTGGCGCAACGCCGTGAGGCGGCGGTAGAACCCGGTGAAAGCGTTGGCCTCGTAACGGGGAATCGGATCGCGGTCGAAGAAGGCGAACGAATGGTCGTAGCCGATCTCCTGCCCGGTGTAGATCAGCGGCAGGCCGCGCGGCACGACGAACGTGAAGACCGCCATGATCTCGCGCGCATCGCCCAATCTGGAAAATTCGGAGCCGTTCCACGAATTCTCGTCGTGGTTCGACGTGAACGCCAGCCGCATGGCCGAGTCGGGATAGTCGTCGCGGTCGGCGTAGATGTAGTCGCGCAGAGCCGTGACGCGGGTGCGCTGCCGGGCCACGTCGTTCATCAGGTGGTGCATCCGCCAGGCGTAGCAGGCGTCGAAAGCCCCCTCCTCGAAAAGATTCCGCTCCTCGGCCTCGGCCAGCATGAACAGATCGGGCTTCACACGCCGCAGGCGCAGCGAGGTCTCGTTCCAGAACTCGATGGGAACCAGCATCGCCATGTCGCAGCGGAATCCGTCGACGTCGTGCTGCGTGAGCCAGAACTCCATGGCGTCGGCCTGCGCGCGCCACACGTCGCGGTCGGCGTAGTTGAGTTTGGCGGTGTCGGACCAGTCCCACGGCACGGCGGGACGGCCCGCGGCGTCGCGTTCGTACCACGAGGCGGGCTTTTCGGCGATCCACCGCGCGTCGCGCGCCGTGTGGTTGGCCACCCAGTCGAGCAGGACCCGCATGCCGAGGCGGTGGGCCTCGGCGACGAAGGCGTCGAAGTCGGCCATCGTGCCCAGCTCGGGGTTCACGGCGCAGTAGTCGCGGATCGAATAGTAGGAGCCGAGCGAGCCTTTGCGCCCGGCCTCCCCGATCGGATAGACCGGCATGAGCCACACGGCGTCGACGCCGAGGTCTTTGAGGAAAGGCAGTTTTGAAGTTGCCGCGCGCAGCGTGCCTTCGGGCGTGAGCTGGCGCACGTTCATTTCATACAGGACAGCCTGCGGCCAAAAACAATTCATAGTTCACAATTCATAATTACCTTGTCCGCGATCAGCCGGCGCACGCCGCGGATTTCAAGTTCGACGGGGGCACCTTCGTTCGCCACCTCGACCGCATTGCGGGTGATCCGGACCGTCAGGACCCGGTCCCGGAAATTGACCTTGAACGAGAGGGACTCCCACGCGGCCGGCAGCTGCGGGTCGAACGACAGCACGCCGTCGCGGACACGCATGCCCCCGAAACCCTCGACCACCGAGAGCCACGAACCCGCCATCGAAGTGACATGGCAGCCCTCGCGGACCTCGCGGTTGTAGTCGTCGAGGTCCAGGCGCGCCGTGCGCAGGTAGAGTTCGTAGGCCTTGTCCAGATCGCCGATACGCGCGGCGAGGATGGCGTGGACGCAGGGCGAGAGCGACGATTCGTGGACCGTGCGCGCCTCGTAGAAGCGGAAGTTGCGGCGGACGGTGTCGAGGTCGAAATCGTCGCCGAAGAAATAAAGCCCCTGCAACACGTCGGCCTGCTTGATCAGGCACGAGCGCAGGATGCGGTCCCACGACCAGCGCTGGTTGATGGGGCGATCCGCAGGATCGAGGTCTTTGGCCAACGTCTGCTCCTTGTCCAGATAGCTGTCCTGCTGGAGGAAGATGCCCAGTTCGCGGTCCTCGCCGAAGTACATGCCGTCGGCGATTTCGAGCCACCGCTTCGTCTCGGCCGTCTCGTCGAAACGTCGCTTCGCGCAGATGCGCGCGTAGTCCGCAGGCCGGTTTTCACGCACCCACGCCGCCGACTCGGCGGCATAGCGCATCGACCAGCAGGCGATGTAGGAGGTATACCAGTTGTTGTCGACGTTGTTCTCGTACTCGTTGGGACCCGTGACGCCCAGCATGACATATTTTTGCCGCGCCCCGGACCACGTGATGCGCTGCGCCCAGAAGCGCGCCACGGACAGCAGCACCTCCAGCCCGCAGTCGGCCAAATACGCCGTGTCGCCGGTATAGCGGATGTAGTTGAAAATCGCGTAGGCGACGGCGCCGTTGCGGTGGATCTCCTCGAAGGTGATCTCCCACTCGTTGTGGCACTCCTCGCCGTTGACGGTGACCATCGGGTAGAGCGCCGCACCGTCGCGGAAGCCCAGTTTCGCGGCGTTTTCGATGGCCTTGTCGAGCTGGTTGTAGCGGTAGACGAGCAGTTCGCGGGCGACGGCCCGCCCGGCGGTGGCCAGGTAGAACGGCAGGCAGTAGGCCTCGGTGTCCCAGTAGGTCACGCCGCCGTATTTCTCGCCCGTGAAGCCCTTCGGACCGATATTCAGACGGGTGTCCACCCCGGTATAGGTTTGCAGCAACATGAAGATGCAGAAGCGGATGCCCTGCTGCGCCCGGGCGTCGCCCCCGATTTCGATGTCGCAGCCGTGCCAGCGGGCGGCCCAGGCGGCTGTCTGCTCTTCGAGCAGGGCCTCGAAGCCCGCCTCCTGTCCCGAAGTCGCGACGGCGCGCGCCGCGGCGATAAGGTCCGCCGGAGCGTGGTTGAGCGACGAGCAGATGCCCGCATATTTATATAAGACGGCGGCGCAGCCCTTTTCACGGCTGACCGCCGCGGTGGCCCGGACCTTCTCGGGGCGGGTTTCGCAATGCCACTCGGCGCCGTCCAGCTCGACGGCCTGCGCCCAGGCCGCCTCGAAACCGCTCTTTTTGGTACGGCTCTGCGTGGCGTCGGCCTCGGTCGAGACCTCCTCCCAGAACTTTTCGTCGTAGTTGGCGTCGGCATTGCGCACGTCAGCGTCGACATGGGGCGAGAAGGTGATCCGGGCCGCCCGGTTGAGCGGCGTGACGGCGTATTTCACGACGCCCAGTTCGCGGCGCGCCAGCGAGAGGAAACGAACCGTCTCGACGGCCACCTCGACGCCGTTTTTCAGCACAACCCTCATGCGGCGCGTCAGCACCGAGCGGCGCATGTCCGTCTCGCGGTAAAAGCTCTTCACCTCCGCGACGGTCGCCAGGTCGAGCGGCTCGCCGTCGACCGCGACATCGACCCCGATCCAGAACGCGGCGTTCGGGACCTTGGCGAAATACTCCGGGTAGCCGTTCTTCCACCACCCCACGCGGGTCTTGTCGGGATAATAGACCCCGCCGATATAATTGCCCTGAAGCGTCTCGCCCGAGTAACGCTCCTCGAAATTGGCCCGGCCGCCCATCACGCCGTTGCCCAGCGCGAAGAGCGACTCGGAAGAGAGCGCCCGCGAAGGGTCGAAGCGATCCTCGACGAGGCGCCAGGGATCGGTTTTTACATATCCGTCGTTCATAATCTATACTCTTTATCGCTCGTTTCACCGCCCCGGCCGCAGCCTTCCGCGGCGTTGCGCCGGGGTTGCAATCAGTCCCGGTCGATCTTCATCGCCAATTGTTCAAACGTAAACCCCGCGAAGGTTTCCAGCCGCATCGTGGCGGCCGAAAGCGACGCACCGCCCCCGACGCCCACCGAACGCATGCCCGCACGCGAAGCAGCCTCGATACCCGCGGCGGCGTCCTCGAAGACCACGCACACGGAAGGCGCGGCGTCCACGGCGGCGGCACCCTTCAGGAAAACCTCGGGATCGGGTTTGGCCCGCGAAACCTCGTTGCCGTCGACCACGGCGTCGAACAGCGGCCGAAGGCCGCACCGGTCGAGGATCGTCCCCGCGTTCTTCGACGCCGAGCCGAGCACCGTCCGCACGCCGCGGCTGCGCACGTCGTGCAAAAACGCCGCCACGCCCGGAAGCACCTCGGCGGGTGTCATTTGCGAAACAAAACGCAGGTAACGCGCATTCTTTTCGGCGGCGAGACGCTCCCTCTCGGCGGCGGAAAAACGCCCCTCAAGTCCTCCGGCGCGCAGGACGATCTCCAGCGACGCCATGCGGCTCACACCCTTGGTCGCTTCGCCCTGCACGGGCGTGAATTCAAAGCCCAGTTCACGAGCCAGCGCGGCCCACGCCAGATAGTGGTAGCGGGCCGTATCGACGACAACTCCGTCCAAATCGAATATGCAGCAGTCTATCATTTTTTGAATTTCGGATACCAAAGATACGATTTTTTTGCAAAAAAAACACGTATCCGGCAACGCATTACCTACATACTTGTAAAATATCACCTTCGAAAAGCGGCTGTTTTTCAGAATTAATTTATATCTTTGCGCACGTAATTACAATCAACGCCTTATTAAAAATGAAGCAACTCTGCCTTCTCATCGGGACAGCGGTCCTCGGCATACTGCTCGTTTCGTGCTCCGCACAGAAGCGTGTATGGTACCTGCAGGACGCCCAGCCCTTCACACCCGAACAAATCGCCGAAAACGGACAGATCCGCATCAAGCCGCTCGACCGGCTGACGATCGTCGTCAACAGCAAGGACCCCGAACTGGCAGTGCCGTTCAACTCGGCGACCTCCTACAATTCGCTCACGGGAACCAACATCTCCGGCGCGGCAAACTCGCAGGCGCTCCAGATGCGCACCGTCGACGAGAACGGCATGCTCGAAATGCCCGTGATCGGCAAGATCGAATGCAAGGGCAAGACCCGCAGCGAACTGGCCCAGGCCATCGCCGAAAAGATCATCGACGGCGGATACATCAACGACCCCACGGTCAACGTACAGTTCGCCGACATGAAGATTTCGGTCATCGGCGAAGTGGCCCGCCCCGGATTCTACGATGTCACGCGCGACAAGGTTTCGATTTTCGACGCTCTGGCGATGGCCGGCGACATGACCGTATACGGCGTGCGTTCGGAGGTGGCCGTGACGCGCGAGGTGGACGGCGTGCGCACGATCGAATACCTCGACCTCACATCGACCGACATCTTCAACTCCCCGGCTTTCTACCTCCAGCAGAACGACGTGGTATACGTGAAACCCAACAAGTACAAGGCGCAGACGGGCGAGATCAGCCAGAACCGCAATTTCTACCTTTCGCTGGTGGGAACGGCGATTTCGGTGGCGACACTCATCGTAACCCTCACCAAATAGCAAGGCTCCATGGCAGAACAACAGATCAATTCACAGATACAGACCAACAACGAAGAACTGACGAACACGATCACCCTGCACGACATCATCCGCATGGTGATCGCCAACTGGTATTGGTTCGTGCTTTCGACCGTATGCTGTCTCTGCGCGGCCTACTACTATCTGGCCAGCACCCCGAAGATTTACAGCCGCACGGCGACCATTCTGGTCAAGGACAGCCGCAAGGGCGGAGACGTGGATCTCACGGCATTCAGCGATCTGGCGGGATTCCAGAACCGCCGCAACGTCGACAACGAAGTATTCATCCTCCAGTCGCGGCGTCTGATGACCAACGTGGTCAAGCAGCTCAACCTGACGGTCAACTACTCGGTGAGCGAACGGCTCCGCCGGCGCGACCTCTACGGTCAGGCCCCGATCGACGTGAAGTTCATCAACGACAACGACAACCAGTCGCTCGCAATGGAGATCACGCCGATCGACGACGACAAAATCCGGTTGAGCGGATTCGAAGACCAGTTCGTCACCAAGCACGAGAGCCGCAGCGTCATCACGGCGGCTTACGGCGACACGATCCCGACTCCCGTGGGCCAGGTCGTGGTGCAGAAGTCGCTCTACATGGCCCCCGACTACATCGGGGTTCCGATCCGCGTGACCAAGAGTTCGCTGGGACGGACCACCAACGCCTACCGCGCAGCCGTGAAAAGCGACGTGGCCAACAAGCAGGCTTCGGTGGTGACCATCTCGATGAACAACACCGTCCCCCGGCGCGCCGAAGACGTGATCAACACGCTGATCGAGGCCTACAACGAAGACGCCATCGAGGACAAGCGCCGCGTATCGGTTGCTACGGGCAAGTTCATCAAGGCCCGTCTGGACGTTATCGGACGCGAGCTGGGCGACGTGGACCGCAATATCGAGGACATCAAGAAGGACAACCGGATGGTGGACATCACCTCGGAGGCCGCGCGCAGCGTGTCGGAAAGTTCGCGCTACAAGACGGAAGGTCTTTCGCTCGAAAACCAGATCAACGTGGCGGAGTACATCCGCACCTACCTGAACGACCCGAAAAACGTCGGTGAACTGATTCCGGCGATGGCGGCCGCGGGAACCAACACGGCCATCGCCAAGCAAATCGAAGATTACAACTCGGCGATCCTGCGCCGCGAGAAACTGCTGGAGAACAGTTCGGAGCGCAGCCCCGTCATTCAGGACCTCGACAACCTGCTGGCCGCCGTGCGGCGTTCGATCATCTCGTCGCTCGACTCCAACATCTCGACGCTCGAAATCCAGCGCGACGCCATGCGCAAGGAGGAGACGCAGGCCAACATCCGCATCTCGACCATGCCTTCGCAGGAGAAGGTCATCCTGGGCATCACGCGCCAGCAGAAGATCAAGGAAGAACTGTTCCTCTACCTGCTGAACAAGCAGGAGGAGAACCAGCTCAACTACGCCGTAGCAGAGAGCAACTCACGGTCGATCGACTACGCCTACGGCAGCAACGCTCCCGTATCGCCCCGACCGATGATGATTCTGGGCATCGCCCTGATCGTGGGTCTGGCCATTCCCTTCGGCCTGCTCTACCTGATCGGCATGCTCGACACGACCATCCGCGGTCGCAAGGACATCGAGGACAACGTCAACGCCCCGTTCCTGGGCGACATCCCCTACCACGAGGGCGGCGGCAAGGCCGGGATCGTGGTGCGCGAAACGGGCCGCGACGCCCTGTCGGAGGCTTTCCGCATTCTGCGCTCGAACATGACGTTTATGAGCGTCTCGGCCGGAACCGACATCCGCACCATTCTCTTCACCTCGTCGGACCCGCACGCAGGCAAGACCTTCGTGGCGACGAACCTGGCCATGACCCTCGCCATGGCCGGCAAGCGCGTGCTGCTGATCGACCTCGACCTGCGCCGCCATGCCCTGTCGTCCCAGCTGGGCCACAGCAACAGCAAAACCGGCATCACGAGCTATCTCGCAGGAACGGTTTCCGATGTGGAGAGCATGATCCAGAACTCCGGATTCCACCAGAATCTCGACGTGATTTACGCAGGAGTGCAGCCGCCCAACCCGGCGGAGATGCTCCTTTCGGACAAACTCGACAAGCTCATCGCCGAAATGCGCGGCAGATACGATTATGTCTTCCTCGACAGTACGCCCGCCATGTCGGTGGCCGACGCAATTATCACCGACCGGCTTGCGGACCTCTGTATATACATCGTACGCGAGGGTGTGCTCGACCGGCGCCAGCTGCCCGACATCGAGCGGCTCTACCGCGAGAAGAAGCTCCACAACATGTGCATCGTTCTAAACAGCACCCGCGCCCGCCGTCACGGATATGGATACGGGTATGGCTACGGTTACGGTTATGGATACGGATATGGCTACGGAGACGATTACAAGGAAGTAAGCTACCGCAAACGCATCAAGCTCTTCTTCCGGTCGCTGGCACATAAAGTAAAACGGTAACGATGGCCATTCACGACGCAACAATAGCCATCGACTTCGACGGTACGGTCGTAACGCATGCCTACCCGGAGATCGGTGAGGATGCGGGGGCGGCGCCCGTGCTGAAAGAGCTGACGGACAACGGTTGCCGACTGATCCTCTACTCGATGCGGCATGGAAAACTGCTGGACCGCGCGGTGGAATGGTTCCGCGTCCGGGGCATTCCGCTCTACGCCGTGAACGAAAATCCGTCGCAGAAGCGCTGGACCTCGTCGCCGAAGATTCATGCAGACCTTTACATCGACGACTGCAATCTGGGCTGTCCGCTGCGGTTCGTCGACGGAGAGAAACATCCCGTGGCCGATTGGGCCAAGATCCGCGAGCAGCTCGTCCGGGAAGGTTTTCTGGACTGACGCGCAGAAAGTCGGGGGGGGGCTGACGAAGGCCCAAACCGGATAATAAAAAAGCGAGACTTTTCAAAGTCTCGCTTTTTTTGCAGGCAGGCGGACTGGAGCGGCAGAGCAGGCAGAGCAGGCAGAGCAGCGGGCAGGTGGCAGAGCAGCGGGCAGGTGGCCGAGCAGGCCGAGCAGGCCGAGCAGGCGGCGGGCAGGCTGGAGCGGCGGGCAAGCTGGAGCGGCGGGCAAGCGACGGGCAGAAGTATACAGGCGGTGGCAAAAACAGGCAGAGGTAGGCCTATAATGACAGAGATAATAGGAGCTGGCAAGTTCCGGGCATCGTGAAGAACGGGACGGATGGGTAGCACTCAAGTGCGTCCCATTCGTCCCGTTCGGGAGAATTACGGAAATGACTGCATCTGAAGCGGAACCGGTTTTTGATTATCGCGGAGCAGATTTTGCCATAACGCAGTTCGGCCCGGACGGGACATACCGAAGTATTTCCCGTTCGGGCCGGACAAGGCAGGGCGAAAGATGCCCGTGAGAATCGAAAACTACGCCCAGAGATTCCGGGGATATTTACCCTCGGCAATCATCTTCTCGATGGCGGCCATCAGCGCGGGTTTGTCCTCCTTGTAGGTGACGCCGTGCCACTGGGCGGCCGAACGCAGCACGCGGAGCGTAGCCGTGCCGTCGCCGATCAGCTTGTTAACCATCGTCGGGATGTAGAACTCCGACTTGATATTGTCCTTGTTGGCCTCGAACCAGACTTTGAAGTACTCCTTCGAGTAGGTGAAGAAGTCGGGCGTGAAGCCGAAGAGGTTCATCGAAACGGGAGTGTCCTCGGAGAGAGGCTCGTCGGCGCCGTTGTCGTGGAAGACGATCTGTCCGTCGGGCATCCGCTCGATCTGCGTCCGCTCGACCATCGACGTGAGGTCGCCTTTCGGATCGACGCCGCAGACGCCGCGCGAAACCGTACCGTTCTCCGAAAGCGTCTTGTTCAGGTCGTAAGCGACCATGCAGTAGCTGTTGCGGCTCTCGCCGAGCTGCGCCAGGTAGTCCCCGATGGTCTTATAGGCCTCGGCGCCGTAGAAATCGTCGGCGTTGATCACGGCGAAGGGTTCGTGAACCGCATCGGCTGCCATCATCACGGCGTGGTTCGTACCCCACGGCTTGACACGGCCTTCGGGAACGGCAAGACCTTCGGGCAGGTAGTCGAGTTCCTGGAAAACGAAATCCACGGCGATGCGCCCGCCGAAACGGTCGGCCGAGAAGACCTCGCGGAACTCCTTCTCGAAGGAGTGGCGGATGACGAAGACGACCTTGCCGAAACCGGCGCGGATGGCGTCGTAGACCGAATAGTCGATGATGGCCTCGTTATTGGGACCGACACCGTCCATCTGTTTGAGCGACCCGTAGCGGGAGCCCATGCCCGCGGCGAGTACCAGTAATGTGGGTTTTACCATGTTATTTTATCTGTTTATGACATTGGTTCAAAACATCCACAAAGGTAAAAAATTAAGCGCGCCCCGCAAAGGATTTATGCAAATTTGCCTATCTTTGTAGGGTTAACAAAGAGAAATCGTACCCGGAGAGATGAAATTTCTGAAAACCATACGGGCATGGTGGCGCGGCCTGTTCCGCAAACGCCGGTTCAACATGCTCAACGCCACGGACAACACCGAGGAGTGGCACATGCACCTCTCGCCGGCGAGTATCCTCGCGGGACTGGTGGCGTTCATGCTGATGCTCTTCATCCTCACGCTGTCGCTGGTGGCGTACTCCCCCATCCTGGAATTCCTGCCCGGATACCGCACCGAGGCCGACCGTTCGCGCGAAAGCCTCGTGCAGAACATCATCCGGCTCGACTCGATGGAGCGCATGATGAACGACATGCTGACCTACAACGAGAACATAGCCCTGATCATGGAGGGGCGCACGCCCGTGGCGCGCGTGCTCGCCTCGTCGGACTCGTCGCGCATCAGCAAGGTGCTGGTGATGCCCTCGCACGAAGACTCGCTCCTGCGGGCCCAGATGGAGGGCGACGGCGAATACGCCATCGCCGGACAGGGCGGCTCGCGGCGCCAGGTGCGCGAGGCCATCGAGCTGGCGACGCCCGTCGAGGGAATCATAACCGGAAAATTCGACATCCGGCAGGGAAATTTCGGCGTGAAGATCGCCGCGACCGCCGCCGACCGCATCACGGCCATCGACAACGGCACGGTGATTCAGAGCCTCTGGACCCCGGAGACGGGTTACATCGTGGTCCTGCAACACGCCGGGAACCTGATCTCGGTCTACAAGAACCTCTCGCAGTCGCTCGTAACGACCGGCCAGACCATCCGTTCGGGCGAACTGATCGGCTACAACGCCGAAGTGCAGGACGGAGAGGTCCGGCTCTTCGAATTCGAACTCTGGAACAACGGCAAACCCGTGGACCCCGAGGGGTACATCGTCTTCTGACAAACGCATGAAACAAAGACTCGCAATACTGGGTTCGACCGGCTCGATCGGCGTGCAGACGCTCGACATCGCCCGCGAAAACCCCGGCCGCTTCGAGGTCCGCGTCCTCACGGCCAACCGCAACTGGGAACGACTGGCCCGACAGGCCCGGGAATTCGACGCCGACGCGGCGGTGATCGCCGACAAACAGCACTACGCGCAGCTGCGCGACGCACTCGCGGGAACCGACACCAAAGTATATGCCGGAGAGGAGGCCGTGGCGCAGGTCGCGGCCGGAGGCGGCACGGACGTGGTGGTGAACGCCCTGGTGGGCTACGCCGGACTCGCTCCCACGGTGGCGGCCATCGAGGCGGGCAAGAAGCTCGCGCTGGCCAACAAGGAGTCGCTCGTGGTGGGCGGCGCCTGCGTGATGCCGCTGGCCCGGGAGCGGAAAGCCCCGGTGATTCCGATCGACTCGGAACATTCGGCCATCTTCCAGTGTCTCGTGGGCGAGCGCGCCCCGGTCAGAAGGCTGATCGTCACGTGCAGCGGCGGCGCATTCCGCGACTTCCGGGCCGAAGAGCTGGCGAACGTCACGGTGGAGCAGGCCCTGCGCCACCCCCAGTGGGACATGGGCGCGAAGATCACGATCGACTCGTCGACGCTCGTGAACAAGGGGTTCGAGGTGATCGAGGCCCACTGGCTGTTCGGGACCCCGGCGGAACGGATTTCGGTGTTGCTCCACCCGCAGTCGATCATCCATTCGATGGTCGAATTCGAGGACGGCGCGATCAAGGCCCAGCTCGGAACGCCCGACATGCGCCTGCCGATCAGCTTCGCGCTGCTGTACCCCGACCGGGCGAACCGTCCCGGCGAGCGGTTCAACTTCCTGAACCATCCGCAGCTGACCTTCGCCGAAGTGGACCGCGCGAAATACCCGGCGCTCGACATCGCCTACGACTGTCTGCGGCGCGGCGGCACGGCGGCCTGCACGATGAACGGCGCAAACGAGGTGGCCGTGGCGGCGTTCCTCGCCCGCAAATGCGCATGGCTCGACATCGTGCGCGCCATCCGCTACGCGCTGGAGCACGCCGCATTCGTCCCCTCGCCCACCCTGGCCGATTATGCCGAGGCGAACGCCGAAGCCCGCGCGCTGGCGGCGGAGTTCCTACAATTAAAAAATTAAAAATTAAAGCTTGTGGACATTCTTGTAAAAATCATTCAGTTCTTCCTCTGTTTCACCATCCTGATAGGCATTCACGAGATGGGTCACTTCATCATGGCGCGGGTGTTCAAAATCCGCGTCGAGAAATTCTACATCTTCTTCGACCCGTGGTTCTCGCTGTTCAAATTCAAACGCGGAAACACCGAGTACGGTCTGGGATGGCTGCCGCTGGGCGGATATGTCAAGATCGCCGGCATGATCGACGAGTCGATGGACACGGAACAGATGAAACAGCCCGTCAAACAGGACGAGTTCCGCGCCAAACCCGCCTGGCAGCGTTTTCTGGTGATGATCGCCGGCGTGGTGATGAACGTCGTGCTGGCCGTGGCCATCTACATCGGCATCTGCTACACGTGGGGCGACACCTATTTCTCGAACGCCGACGCCAAGTGGGGCTACAACTTCAACGAGGCCGGGCACAAACTCGGATTCCACGACGGAGACCGGCTGGTGAGCATCGACGGCGAAGAGGCGGACGACATCAACAAGGTCGTAAACTCGCTGATCATCACCGAAAGCGACCGCAGCGTCGTGGTCGAACGCAACGGACGGCAGGTGGAACTGATCCTCCCGCTCGACGAGCTGATCTCGATGCGCCAGCAGAAGGGATACGAAAATTTCCTCCTGCCCCGCATCCCCTTTCTGATCGACAGCGTCGTAAACCCGACCGTCGCACAGTTGCGGAAGGGAGACGAGATCGTAGCCATCGACAACGTTTCGGGTCTCGACTTTGCGGGCTACGGCCAATACCTGAAGGCGCACGCCGGAGATTCGGTGCTGCTGACAGTCCTGCGGGAAGGGGACATGCTCTTTGAATTCAAAGCGCCCGTCTCGGAGAACGGCACGCTCGGAGTCATCCGCAAGGGCCTCGCGCTGCGCACGCAGAAATATACGTTTCTGGAGGCGATTCCGGCCGGTATTCAAAGGACGGGCAAGGTGATCTCCTCCTACTGGGACCAGCTGAAGATGATCGTGCAGCCCAAAACCAAGATGTACGAGGAGCTGGGCGGATTCATCTCCATCGGCAGCATCTTCCCCTCCACGTGGGACTGGCAGGACTTCTGGATGAAGACCGCCTTCCTGTCGATCATCCTCGCGGTGATGAACATTCTGCCGATCCCGGGACTCGACGGCGGGCACGCGATCTTCACTTTCTGGGAGATGATCTCGGGCCGCAAGGTGAGCGACAAGGTGCTCGAAGCGGCGCAGTATGTCGGACTGATCATCATTCTGTTCCTGCTGCTCTACGCCAACGGCAACGACATTTACCGGTTCTTTATCAAATAAATGCGGAGCCGATGACAAACCGAACTGCGGAAAAAACGGAAGCCTGCGCCGCGGCGCTGCGGAGACACCGTTTCGAGGCCGAGGTGGTGAAGGACGCCGAAGCGGCCTTCGCCCTGATGAAGGCCGTCGTGGAGGCCGAAAACCCGCAACTCGTGTCGTTCGGCGACTCCATGACGATGCGCGGAACGGGCATCGTCGAGTGGCTGCGGAGCAACGGGCGGCTGACGCTGCTCGACGGGTTCGACGCCTCGAAGCCCTACGAGGAGCGGCTGGAAATCCGCCGCCGCGCGCTGTTGTCGGACCTTTTCATCACGGGCGTGAACGCCGTGACGGAGCAGGGAACACTGCACTGGCTGGACAAGGTGGGCAACCGCATCGCACCGGTGGCATTCGGTCCCCGAAAGGTGATCATCGTGGCGGGACGCAACAAGATCGTGGCCGACCGCGACGAGGCCGAGGAGCGCATCCGCCGGATCGCCGCCCCGCAGAACGTAGCGCGACACCCCGGATTCCGCACCCCCTGCGCCAAAACGGGCGTCTGCGCGGACTGCAACTCGCAGGACCGCATCTGCAACACCCGGATGGAAATGCTGCGATGCTGGCCCGACAAACGGGTGTTGGTAATACTGATCGACGAAGATTCCGGATTATGATGAAACAACTGAAATACGGCACGACCTGCCTGCTGTTGCTGGCAGCCGCCTGCGGAGACGATTCCGACGCATTTTACACGGCGGTTTATCCCGTCGTGCGCGTCGAGGCCGAAATCACCCTTCCGGACCCCGAACCGGGCCCAACCGATCCCACCGACCCCACTGATCCCACCGATCCCACCGATCCCACCGATCCAACAGACCCAACAGACCCAACAGACCCAACAGACCCAACAGACCCAACAGACCCCACGAACCCCACCGATCCCACGGAACCGGAGACGAAGGCTGGGGAAAACGAAACGGACCCCGTGGTCGAACGGATCAGGGAGGAGATCGAAGCGGCGGCTCCCGTGAAGGCGGGCGGAAGCTACGTGCTGGAATTCACCAAATACAACGGCGGGCGCCTCCGGATCAGACAGACGGCGGAGGCGGACCGGGTGCGGGGCGTCTTCTTCAAGGACCCGGGCGCAACCGACATCCTCGTCTACTGTCCGGAACCGGCGATGAAGTACACCTGCGTCGTCTCGGCCTACAAGGCCGAGGACGGCACGAGCAAGACCCTCCTGACGGTCGACCTGACCGAAGAGTACCAAGCTCTCTACCCCGAGGCCGGAATCACGAAGGCCGTGCGCCGGGAGTACACCTCGGCAAACGCAAAATAGGAGGACGTATGGCAAAGGTCAAAAAGGCATTTTTCTGCAAAAACTGCGGGTTCGAAGCCCCGAAATGGCTGGGACGCTGCCCCTCGTGCGGCGAATGGAACACGTTCGCCGAGGAGATCATCGCCCGCGAGAGCGGTTCGGTCCCGGCGGTCGCGGCGGGTCCCCTGCCCGCGGCGAAGCCCCAGCGCGTGAGGGACATCCGCGAAAGCGAGCACGTCCGCCTCGATCTGGGAAACGCCGAGGTAAACCGCGTGTTGGGCGGCGGGATGGTCCCGGGGTCGCTGGTCCTCGTGGGCGGCGAGCCGGGAATCGGCAAATCGACCCTCTCGCTGCAAATCGCGCTGGCGGCGAACGGACTGAAAACCCTCTACGTCTCGGGCGAGGAGTCGGCCGAGCAGATCAAGATGCGCGCCGCGCGCATCGGCATCGGCAACGACGAGTGCCTGATCTATCCCGAAACGCTGCTGGAAAACATCGTGGCGCAGATCGCCGAGCACCGTCCCGACCTGGTGGTGATCGACTCGATACAGACGATTTACACCGACCTCCTGGACTCGTCGGCGGGAAGCGTGTCGCAGATCCGCGAATGCGCGGCGACGCTTCTGAAATACGCCAAATCGACCGGAACGTCGATCTTCATCATCGGCCACATCACCAAGGACGGCTCGATAGCCGGTCCCAAGATACTCGAACACATCGTCGACGTGGTGTTGCAGTTCGAGGGCGACAGCAACAACATCTACCGCATCCTGCGGGGTATCAAGAACCGGTTCGGAGCGACGTTCGAAATCGGGGTCTTCGAGATGCTCGACGCCGGACTGCGGGGGGTTGACAATCCGTCGGAAATCCTGCTGACGCACTATGAGGAGCCGTTGAGCGGCATCGCCGTGGGGGCGTCGGCCGACGGCGTGAGGCCCTACCTGATCGAGGTGCAGGCGCTGGTGAGCGGTGCGGCGTACGGCACGCCCCAGCGTTCGACGACCGGATACGACGCACGGCGCATGAACATGCTGCTGGCCGTGCTGGAGAAGCGCGTGGGGATGAAGATGTTCCAGAAAGACGTTTTCCTGAATTTCGCGGGCGGATTCAAGGTCGCGGACCCGGGGCTGGACCTCGCGGTCGTGGCGGCGGTGATCTCGTCCTACTACGACCGTCCCGTGGCCGAGGGGGTCTGCTGCGCCGGCGAAATAGGCCTGTCGGGCGAAGTGCGCCCCGCGCCCCGCACCGAACAGCGCATCAGCGAGGCCGCAAGGCTCGGATTCAGGCGCATCATCGTGTCGGGCTATCTGGCCAAAGGCGGCAAGCGTCCCAAAGGCATCGAGGTAGTCCCGATAAACAGCGTCGACCAGCTCCCGAAGGCGCTTTTCACAGAATAGGCCGACATCAAAAACAACAGATAAGGAAAGGAGCGGCTTCTGGCAGTCGCGGCCGGAAGATTTTCGATTCGCCTCGGGTGAATCGGCAGGCCGCAGCTCCGCCCTGCGGAGGCCTGCTCGTAACTGTCCTTCGAGCGGACCACCGCGAGCTGCCGCCTGAAAACGCGACAGAAGTTCCGGAAAGCGAATCTTCCGACCTCGCGTGGGCTTCCGGCCGGATTGCCGCCGGTATGGAATGGATTTTGCTTTTTCCCCGGTAAAAGGGAAGAAAATGCAAAAGAGAATAGTCGTACTGGGCGGCGTGGGATTCATCGGCTCCCACCTGTGCCTGCGTCTGTTGAACGACGGGCACGAAGTCTTCTGCGTGGACATACGCGACACCGCCGATTCGCCGCTGCTGCGCGACATGCCGCCGCACCCGGAATTCCGGTACGTCCGCCACAACATCGTCAACGCATTCGGCATCCGCTGCGACGAGATTTACAACCTCGCGGCGCCCTCGCGCGTGCGCTACAACAAGGCGCTGCCCGTCGAGTCGCTCAAGGTCAGCATACAGGGGTCGATAAACGCCCTCGACACGGCCCGTTCGGAGCACGCACGCATCCTCTACGCATCCACCGGAGACATCTACGGCACGGGATACCGCGACACCTCGGTCGAGGCGGCGGACGGTTGTCCGACACACCGCACCCTCGCCGAAGGCAAACGGGCCGGGGAGGCCCTGCACCGCGCCTACCAGTATGAATTCGGGGTCGACGCACGCATCGCGCGCATCTTCAACACCTACGGCAGCGGCGCCGACCTGATGGACCAGCGCGTGGTGATGAAGATGATCGTGGCGGCGTTGCAGAACCGCGACATTCCGATCAACGGCAGCGGCGAGCAGCTGCGGACCTTCTGCTGGGTGGAAGACGTGGTCGACGGACTGGTGCGGCTGATGGAGGCCCCGCCGGCCGAGACGACGCGCACGGCCAATTTCGGCAGCAGTCACGAGGTGACGATCCGCTCGCTGGCCGAGAAGATCATCGCCCTGACGGGCAGCAGCTCGCACATCGTCCACGCCGAAGCGCGCATCGACGACATACGCCGCCGCACGCCCGACATCTCGGCGACACGGCGCGAACTGGACTGGGCGCCCCGCACACCGCTCATCGAAGGCCTGCGGCGCACGATCAGCTACGTCGAAAAGGAACTTGCGGAGAAGAACTATGCGGGAATATCGTGGGTGGAAATAAACTGATCGGAAGATATGACCATGACGGACTTTGACAAGATCATCTGGCGGGACGCGCTGACGTTCGTAGACTTCTTCGCCACCTGGTGCGGGCCGTGCCGGATGATGATGCCGGCCATAGACAAGTTTCGGGAGCGGATGAACGGCCGCGTCGACGTCTACAAAGCGGACATCGACGACCCCTCGATGCGTGAAATCATACGGCGCTACAACATCATGTCGGTCCCGACGCTGATGTTTTTCTGCCGCGGAGAGGTATTGTGGCGCGAGAGCGGCCGCGTGGGGTACGAACACCTGATCAACGTGCTGAACGAACTCGAAAAGCGCGAACAGGTGATGCAGCCCTAAACCTCCAGTCGCCAGGCCAGCTCCTCGTGGACGCAGTCTTCGGCAGGGAGCTGACCCAGAGAGCCGGCCGCACGGAGAACCGCCTGCCGGTTCTCTTCGTTTCGCGTCCCGAGGGCCGTGAACAGCGCCACGGCGCCATGAGCCAGCAGGTGCGCTTCCGGGATGCTGGCCGCAGCGGCCCCGTGCACGACGGCCGCAGCCGGAACGGCCCACGCCGGAGAAGGATGCGGAACGCGGGCCGCGGCCATCAGGGCCGCATACTGCCGCAGCCACCCGGCATCGGGCGCAATCCACGCCGCGAACAGTTCGGGGAACGCCCCGATGCGGCTCAACAGCGCGAAGGCGGCCTCCGCGGCGATTTCAGAATTGAGAAGCCCGTCGCCCCAGAAGGCGAACTCCCCGGGCGTAAGGCGCGCCGGATCGGCGATGTGCAGCGCGGCAAGGCGCAGGCAGCGGACATCCTGCCGCCAGAGGTATTTGGCGAAATCGTGATCGGCGGCCTCGGCACGCGCCAGCGTGCGGAGCGTCGGCAGGCTCACGCCGTAGTTCAGGCCGCAGGGTGCGCCGTAGAAGCGCATCGAATCGGCAACGGCGCCGTTGCGCTCGCGGCGGAATGCCCCGAGCAGCGCCGCCATGCGGGAGGTGAAATCCATCGGAAGGTTATTTGCGGCGCGGCAGGGCGACGTTGATCGTACGACCGAATTCGAAAACAGGAAGCACGGCGCGGGCATACTCGCGGCCTCCCGAGACGACGATGCAGGTCGAGGGATCGGCCACGCGGCACGCCACGACCTGCGTCTCCTTCGGACCGGCCTCGAGGTCGCTCTTCGCAGCGCCCGAAGGTTCGATCTGCAACAGCACGATGTCGCCCGAAAGGTCCGTGTCGGGAAGCAGTCCGGCCGCAGGGCTGAAGCGGCAGACGATATACTGTTTCTTGTCGGCCTGCGGGCAGACCACGTAGCGGCGGGTCTCGGTCGAGACGATCCGCTTGCCGAGGAACAGCTCCAGATAGCTCTGCTCCAGACGGTCGATCTCCTCCAGCGCGGCCTTCAGGCCCTCGCCGAAGACGTTCTCGCCCGCTTCGCCCGTGACCAGCTCGATGCGGTGGCGGCGCAGCGAGAAGATTTGCGCGGCGGCGGTGCGCGCGGCGTCCTCCAGCGCGGGCGTCGTCATGTCGGTCTTGTCCGGCTGCAAGCGCGCGAACTTGTTTTCGGAGGCGGTGTGCGACAGCACGCGGGTCGAGGCCGGAGCCGGAGCCGCGGCATTGAGGTAGGTGTCGCCGTCGAGCAGGGCGATCTGCGCCCCGGTGACGCTCCACACGGTCTTGTCGGTGAGCGGAGCGCGCACCCCGAGGTATTTCTGCGCATAACGCGCATAGGGTCCGCTCAAGGTGACGTCGTGTTCGACGGTGACGTCGACGGCGAGGATCGTGCGCGGCTGGGCGACGGTAAGGCCGCCGGCGGTTTCGTTCGCGCCCTGAAGGGAGATGTATGGGTTCTGGGCCGAGACGCCGCCCGAAAGCAGCAGGGCAAATGCCAAAAGTCTGAATTTCATGGTCCGAAAATTTTATTGCGGTTTCACAAATGTAGCTTATTTTCGCGTGCCGTCAAAATTTCAGGTAAAAATCACGGGTCAGGGCGCGGTATTCGGGCGTGTAGCATTCGTGCTCTCCCGTGCCGACGACCAGTTCCGAGACCTCGGGCACGGCGGCGGAACAATCGGCAGAACAATCGGCGGGGCGGTCGGCGGAACAATCGGCGGGAGGGTCGGCGGGGCGGTCGGCGGGAGAAGCGGCGCGGACGAACTCCATCAGCGCCCGTTTGGCCGGGCGGCGGGGCGTGGTGCGCACGTCGGTGCGGCGCACGAGGGCCAGTCGTCCGGCACAGACCGCGAGGAAACGCTCCGCTTCGGCCGTGGGAAGGATGACGGCAAACCGGCCTCCGGGAGCCAGCAGGCGGAGGACGGCGTCGCGCAGGTCGCCGAACGGCAGGTGCACGGCATGGCGGGCCGCGGTGCGCCCCCGATCGGGGCAGGTGAGCGAGTCGACGAAAAACGGCGGGTTGGAGACGATCAGATCGAACGGCTCCGGGGTCTCGAACTCCTGCACGGGGCATTGAGCGAACGCCACCCTTCCGCTCCAGGGCGAAGCGGCGGCGTTCTCGCGGGCCTGCCCGACATCGTCGATGTCGACGCCCGTGACATGCGCCTCCGGGGCGCGCTGGGCCAGCATCAGGGCGATCAGCCCCGTGCCCGTGCCGATGTCGAGCATCCGCCGGTCCTGCGGCCGCACCGCGGCCCATGCACCCAGCAGAACGCCGTCGGTCCCGACCTTCATCGGGCAGCGGTCCTGACGGACCGTGAATTGTTTAAACCGAAAGATAATTGTGAATTTTGAATTATGAATTGTGAATTATTCTCGCAGATAGCCGTCCATGCCTGCGCCGAACAGCGAAAAATCGTACCGCGCGGGGTCCTCCGCATCGAATGCGCGCAGGGCGTCCGTCAGCTCCTCGACGGCCCGCCAGTCGTTCTGGCGGCGGCCGAGCAGTCCCAGCGCACGCGCCGTCTCGCCGACATGGACGTCCAGCGGCAGGTAGAGGGCCGACATCGGGATACGCCGCCACAGACCGAAATCGACACCCCGGTCGTCGCGGCGCACCATCCACCGCAGATACATGCACAGCCGCTTGCAGGCCGCGCCGCGCTCGACGGACGAAACATGCTTCTCGCAGCGCGGAGCGTGCTCCCCGGCGAAAAACTCGCGCCGGAAGTCGGCCAGCACGGCGGGCATGCTCTGCGCGGCCTCATAGCGCGTCTCGAAGAAATTCCCGATGCCGCCGTGACGCTCCTCCATACGCCGCAGGGCCAGCACGAAATCGCGCAGGTCCCCGCCGTTGAACGTGCGGTGGACGTAGGACGAAAGCAGCGCCAGTTCGCGCTGCGAGGCGTTGCGCACGAAATCCGCCGGAGCGTCGTCCATGAAGTGCATCATGCGGTGGCCGCTGCGGACAATGGCCTTACGGTTGCCCCAGGCGATGGTCGCGGAGAAAAATCCCGCGATCTCGCGGTCGGCGCGGTCCGTATAGCGGTGCGGTACCGAAATCGGATCGTCGGCGATGAAGTCGGGGCTGTTGTATTTGTCGTGGAGCGCGTCGAGCAGCTCCTTCAGATCGGTGTTCGTCATGGCGTGCGGAGCATTCGGAGCAAGACATCGGTTTGCGGGATGCCGTAACCCAGTTCGCAGCCGGGAGCTGCGGCCCGCGTGCCGGAAGCGTGCAGCAGTCCGATGAGTTCGCCGCGTTCCATAGGACGGTATTCGAGCAGGCAGGCGCAAAGCCCCGCGATAACCGGCGTCGAAAACGAAGTTCCCAACGACGAGGCTCCGGCGACGAAATCGGGCTTCACATAGCCGGCATCTTCGCGTCCGACACCACTGGAGCGGGAGCGGGAAACACCGTCGGAATCGCACGAACCGACCGTGATGACCTGCCGGACATCGGCCGGAAAGGAGACATTGCGCCACGCCTTGTCGCCCTCGTTGCCGGCGCTCTGCACGAAAACGAGCCCGGGACGCGCCGTGAGCAGGCTGTCGAGGTAGCGCGAGAGCGTCGAGGTGCGGCCGTCGAGCATCGCGGGCGTATAGCCGCTGAAATCGTCGAACGTCGTATAGCCCAACGACGAGGAGATCACGTCGACGTCATGCGCCAGGAGCCACTCGATGCCGCGGATCAGCTGCCGCTCCTCGGCGCGAGGCTCCACTTCGGCGCGGTCGGTTTTCGCAAGATAATACTCCGCGCCCCATGCCAGCCCGCGGATCGTATCGCCCGAACGGCCTCCGAGGTTGGTGCAGACCCTCGTGCCGTGATCTGTGGCGTCGTCGAAGAATGCCGTCTCGTCGCCGCCCGTGAAATCGCGCCAGGCGGCGACGTGCAGCCCCCGCGTCCAGCGGTCGGTGCGGAAGCCCCCGAAACCCGCGTCCAGCACCCCGATGCGGACGCCCCGTCCGGAGAGGTTCAGCGAATCGAACGCCCGGGACATCGTCTGCCCCACGGCGCGCGAATAGGTCCGGGAGTAGTCCGAGGTCCACGTCCCGCGCACCTCGCGCACGAGGTCCCACGCACCGTAGGCGGCAAGAGCCGGAAGAAGCAGCCAAAGCAGTTTTTTCATGTTACCGGACCGTTTCGCAGCCGAGGATCAGACCGTCGGACATGGTGATCTTCCGGTCGGCCATTGCGGCGAGGTTTTCGTCGTGGGTGACGATCACGACGGTCTGGCCGAGCCGTTCGCGCAGGTCGAAGAACAGGCGGTGGATCTCGTCGCGGTTGTGCGAGTCGAGGTTGCCCGAGGGTTCGTCGGCCAGCAGCACGGCGGGCGAATTGACCAGCGCACGGGCGATGGCCACGCGCTGCTGCTCGCCGCCCGAAAGCTGTCCGGGCTTGTGGTCGCGCCGCGCCGCGAGGCTCATCATGTCGAGCAGTTCGGCGGCACGGCGTTCGACATCGGCGCGCGGACGCCGGCCGATCAGCCCCGGAATGCAGACGTTCTCGAAAGCCGTGAACTCCGCAAGCAGGTGGTGGAACTGGAACACGAAGCCGATGCGCTCGTTGCGGAACTGCGACAAGGCCCGATCGCCCAAGGCCGAGACATCGCGGCCGTCGATCTCCACGCGCCCGCCGTCGGGACGCGACAGCGTGCCGATGATCTGCAAAAGCGTGGTCTTGCCAGCGCCGCTGGCCCCCACGATGGAGACCACCTCGCCCTGCGCCACGTCGAGCGAAACGCCTTTCAGCACCTCCAGCGTGCCGAAACTCTTGTGTATGTCGGTAACCCGTATCATTGGCGGAACATATTGAACAGTTTGACCGTGTCCACAGCTTCCCGCACGTCGTGGACGCGGAGTATCGCCGCACCCTGGCGCAGGCACTCCCAGCCCAGGGCAACGGTTCCGGCGAGCGATTCGGCGGGAGTGGCGTCGAGAACCTTATAGATCATCGACTTGCGCGAAAGCCCCGCCAGCACCGGGTAACCCAGCGCGCAGAGGCGGTGCAGACCCGCGAGCAATTCGTAGTTCTGCTCCGTGGTCTTGGCGAAGCCGAAGCCGGGGTCGAGGATGATGTTTTCACGCCGGATGCCCGCGGCGAGCATCTCGTCGGTGCGGCGGCGGAAATAGCCGACGACCTCGGTGACGATGTCGCGCCGGTAGTCGGTCTGCGACTGCATGGTTTTCGGATCGCCCTTCATGTGCATGGCGATGTAGGGTACGCCGCAGTCCGCAACGACGGAGAGCATCGCGGGGTCGAGTTCCCCGGCCGAAATGTCGTTGACGACGAGCGGCCCGAACGTTTCGACAGCCTTCGCCGCGACTTCGCTGCGGAACGTGTCGACCGAGACGGTCATGCCGGGCGCCAGCCGACGCACGGTCCCGACGCCCAGCCGGACGCGACGCCACTCCTCGTCGGCAGGGACTTCGTCAGCCCCGGAACGCGAGGAGTATCCCCCGACGTCGATCAGCTGCGCCCCTTCGGACACGGCTTCGCGGACGCGGCGCTCGACGGATTCGGCCTCCGGAGTGCGGCTGCCGGCATAGAAAGAATCGGGGGTGACGTTAAGAATCGCCATCACCTGCGGCGAGGAAAAATCAATGTTCATGGGCTTCATGGCTGAAAATTCGGTGCAATTCCGCGACAGCGGGTTCAAGGTCGGATTCGAGGATGTTGACAAGGGTGTAGTCGGCCTTCGCGCTCAACGTATCGTCGTCCGTCTGGGCGGCGATGCGGAGGCGGACCTCCCCGGGTGTGCGCCCGTCGCGGCGGCAGGTGCGTTCGATGCGCAGCGCCTCGGGGGCGAGGACGGCAACTGTGCGGTCGACGCAGGCATCGAACCCCGCATCGAAAAGAAGGGCGCTTTCGAGGATCACGTAGTCGCCCTCCTGCTGTTCGGCCCACGCCGCGAAATCGGCCCGGACGGCCGGGTGGACGATGGCGTTCAGATCGGCGAGGGCCTGCGCCTCGGAGAAGACCCGCCCGGCAAGGTAGGTACGGTTCAAGGTCCCGTCCGCATAGGCTTCGGCCCCGAAACGGTCCGTGATGCGCCGGCGCAGCTCCGCATCCTCCGTCATCAGCCGTTTGGCCCCGGCATCGGAGTCATAGACCGCGACGCCCAAACGCGCGAAAAGACGGCAAACGGTGCTTTTGCCGCTGCCGATGCCGCCTGTGATTCCGACCTTCATCATGGGTTACGGGGAACGTCGATTTCGGGAATGTCCCCGATGGAAATGATCTTGATGTCGCTGAACCGCGGCGCAAGGGCGTTTTGCAGCGACTGGGGGTCGATGATGAGTTTACCCTCGTGCCCCTCCTCATACGAACGCTTCGTCTTGAGTTCCGCAAGCGGAATGCGCAGCGTCTTGTTCATGTAGACCCGGTAGCCGAAAAGGTTCGTACCGACGCCCTCGACCACGCAGGTAACCTCGAAAGGCTGTCCGTCGACACTCACCCTCACGGTCTGCTCGGTGGTGTACGTATAGCTCAATTTCGCGATATACCAAAGGATGAACGACGCGACGAGCAGCGCCAGAAAAACCGGCGACACGTAGCGGTGCATCCATTTCAACCAATTTTCCATCATGGGAACCTATAATATCCGTATGACAAAGATAGTGCAAGGCGGGGCAATATCAAATTTATTTTGCACATTGCCGAGCCGCAGCCTGCCCAAGCGGGCGTCTGCTTGCCCGCAAAGATAGTGCAAGCCGGCCGCAATGCCAAATTTATTTGAAAAAACGGACCGCACCTCTCGGTGCGGTCCGTTTTTGTCGGATCGGGAGTCTATCCATTACTTCTCCACGTCGGTCTTGGCGCGCTTCGTCATCAGATCGTAAGCGATCGGCGTCGCGAGGAAGATCGTGGCGGCCGTACCTACGACCACGCCGATGATCAGCGCGAAGATGAAGCCGCGGATCGTCTCGCCGCCGAAGAAGAAGATGGCCAGCAGCGTCACGAGCGTCGTGCCCGAGGTGTTGATCGTACGCGACAGCGTCGAGTTGATGGCGTTGTTCACGGTCTCCTTCAGGTTGCGCTTCGGGTAGAGACCCAGGTACTCGCGGATTCGGTCGAAGACGACCACCGTGTCGTTGATGGCATAGCCGATGATCGTCAGGATCGCGGCGATGAACGCCTGGTTGACCTCGAGGTTGAAGGGCAGCAGACCGTAGAACATCGAGAAGATGCCGATGATCAGCAGGGCGTTGAAGGCCAGGGCCGCCGTGGCGCCCGAAGCCCACTGCCAGCGCTTGAAGCGGAACGTAATATAGAGACCGATGGCGATGAGCGAGAAGAGCACCGAATAGATGGCGTTCCACGTCATGTCCTTGGCGATCGAGGGACCGATCTTGTCGGCCGTCAGGATACCGTTGGCGTCGGTCTGCGTATTGCGGAACTGCTCGAAGGTGATGTCATACGAGTAGAGCGGTTTCAGAGCGTCGTAGATGATCTGCTCGACCTCCGAGGTAGCCTCGTCCGACGTGTCGTCGTAGCGATACTGGGTCACGATGCGCATCTGGTTCTCCTTGCCGTACTGCTTCACCTCGGAACTGATCGACGAAGCGTCGGCATCGGCGAACTGCGAGAAAGCCTTCTCCACATTCTGACGAACCTCTTCGGCCGAAACGGGCTTGTCGAAACGGATCACGTAAGCGCGGCCGCCCGTGAACTCGGCGCCGAGGTTCAGACCGCGGGCGAAGAACGAAACGCACGACAGAACCATCAGGGCAACGGCGATGCCGTAAGCCAGTTTGCGCTTGGCGATGAAGTCGACGCGCGTGTTATTGAGGAAGTTCTCCGACCAGCGGCGCGAGAAGGTGATGTGACCCCATTTGCCGACGATCCACTCGATCAGCAGGCGCGTGATGAAGATGGCGCAGAAGAACGAAGTGATGATACCGATGATCAGCGTCGTGGCGAAGCCCTGAACCGGACCGTTGCCGAAGATGAACAGCACGATACCCGTGATGATCGTCGTCAGGTTACCGTCGATGATGGCCGAATAGGCCTTCGAGAAACCGTCCTTGATGGCCAGCGAAAGACCCTTGCCGCCGCGAAGCTCCTCCTTGATACGTTCGTAGATGATCACGTTCGCATCGACGGCCATACCCATCGTCAGCACGATACCCGCGATACCCGGAAGGGTCAGCACGGCGCCGAACGACACCAAAACGCCCATCAGCAGGAAGACGTTCGTGAGCAGCGCAACGTCGGACATCCAGCCCGCCGTCTTGTAGAACAGCCCCATGTAGAGCAGCACGAGGATGAAGGCGATCACGAACGAGATCATACCGGCGTTGATCGACTCCTGGCCCAGCGAAGGACCTACGACCGTATCCTGGATGATCTTGGCCGGAGCGGGAACCTTACCCGAATTGAGCACGTTGGCCAGGTCCTTGGCCTCCTGGATGGTGAAATCGCCAGTGATCTGCGACTGTCCCTTGTCGATCTTCGAGTTGACGCGGGGAGCCGAATAGACGTAGCCGTCGAGAACGATGGCGATGCACTTGCCGATATTTTCGCCCGTCATGCGCGACCACTCCTGCGTACCTTCGGCGTTCATGGTCATCGAAACCTCGGCCGTGGCGCCGCGCTGGGCGTACTGCTCGGTGGCTTCCGTAACGACCGAACCGTCGAGCGGTGCCTTGCCGTCGGGCGTCGAAACCTTGATGGCGTAGAGGTAGAAACGACCGTCGATCTTGTCGTCGCCCTTGACGCCCCACTTGAACATGATGTCGGCGGGGAACAGCTCGCGGACGGCCGGCTGGGCGAGGTATTCGTTGACGGCTGCCATGTCGGCCTTGTAAGCGGCTCCGATGGAGGCGCCGCCTGCGAAGCGGGGATTGAGGACTGCAAAGAGCGGGTTCTGCGAGTGGTCGAAGTTGCCTTCCTGAACGGCGGTCTCGGCCGTGGCGGTCGAATCGGCGGCGCCGACTTCGGCGATCAGGCCCTCGGCCTCGGCGGCGGGAGTCCCGGCGGCAGCGGCAGCCTCGGCGGCAGCGGTCTCGGGCGCAGCGGCGGGAGCCTGCGCCAGTTCGGCCTTGATGAGCTTGTCGGCAGCGGAAAGCGCGGGGAAAATCTCATTGGCGTCGTAGGTGGTCCAGAACTCCAGCGAAGCGGTTCCCTGCAACAGGTCGCGGACGCGCTGCGGCTCCTTCACGCCCGGAAGCTCGACCAGAATGCGGTGCGAGTTAGGGAGGCGCAGGATGTTGGGCTGCGTAACGCCGAAGTGGTCGATACGGCTGCGAAGCACGTTGAACGATGCGCCGATGGCAGCCTCGGTCTCCTTCTTGAGGATCTTCTCGACGTCGGCGTCCGAGCTTTCGAGCGTGATGTCCTTGCGGTCGGGGCTTACGAAAAGCTCGGCGATGGGACGGCCGTTCGAAAGGCGCGAATACGCCTTCACGAAGTCGGAGATATAGTCGGTCGAAGAGCCTTGCTTCATCGCCTCGTTGGCCACGCCGATCGCCTCGATGAAGGCCGGGTCGTTCTGGCTGTCGCCGGCCAAAGCCTTCACGACATCCTCGACCTGCACCTCCAGCATGACGTTCATACCGCCCTTGAGGTCCAGGCCCAGGTTCAGCTCCTTCTCCTTACACTCCTTGTAGGTGAACTTGCGGAAGCCCAGGTTGTAAACCGGCAGGTTCTGCACCGAATCGAGGTAATGCTGTTCGGCCTCGCCCTGCTGGTCGAGGGGGAACTGCGCGGCATAAGCGGCCGCCTGCTTCTCTACGCCACGCGTCTTGAACGTAAACGAGAGCTGATAAACACACGCGAGAGCCAGCAGGACCGCAATGAGTTTAATAAAACCTTTACTTTGCATTTGAGTGAAAAATAGTTATTGTTATTTGTTGTAATTATTGTCATTACGCACAATAGCACGCAAAGATAGAAAAATAAAGTGAAAAGTGAAAGGTGAAAGGTGAAAAGTAGTGCGCCGGCGCAAAAAAATCCGTATTTTTGGAGCCGTATGATAAAATATACGGAATACAAATACCACCTCGCGGCGTTGTTCACGGTGACCGTATGGGGCGCGACGTTCGTTTCGACGAAGGTCCTGATCGCCAACTCGCTGACTCCGGCGGAAATTTTCCTGCTCCGGTTCGCGATGGCATACGTCTGCATCCTGCCCTTCGCCCGCGGACGCATGTGGGCCGCGAACCTGCGCGACGAACTGCTGCTGGCGGCCGCGGGGCTGAGCGGAGGGTCGCTCTATTTCCTTACCGAAAACATGGCTCTGGAGTACGCCCCGGCCTCGAACGTTTCGCTGATCGTCTGCACGGCGCCCGTGTGGACCGCCGTGGTGATGAGCCTCTTCTATCGCGGCGAGCGGATGTCGCGGCGGCAGATCGCAGGCTCGACGCTGGCATTCGCGGGGATGGTGCTCGTGGTACTCAACGGGCATTTCGTGCTCCGCCTCTCGCCGCGGGGCGACATGCTGGCGCTCTCGGCGGCGATGCTATGGATGGTTTATTCGCTGGTGATCAAACGCCTCGGAGGCCGCTACCCCGCTATCTTCATCACCCGGAAAGTCTTTTTCTACGGACTCGTGACGATCCTCCCGGTCTTTGCGTTCCGGCCTTTCGGCGCGGACTGGGAGGTGCTGTCGCGGCCCGTCGTATGGGGCAACCTGCTCTTTCTGGGCGTCGTGGCCTCGATGCTCTGCTACGTGCTCTGGAACGCCGCGATGCACCGTCTGGGAGCCGTCAGGACAACCAACTACATCTATTTCAACCCGCTGGTGACGATCGTCGCGGCGGCGCTCTGCATCGGCGAGCGGATCACCCTCGCCGCTTTGGCCGGAGCGGCGCTGATCCTCTACGGGATGTGGCGGGCGGAGCGGGCCTAATGCACCATCTTCAGGCCGACGATGCCGACGAAGACCAGCGACAGGAAGAACATCCGCCAGAAGGTCACGGCGTCGTGGAAGAAAACGATGCCGAGGAGCACGGTTCCCACGCCCCCGATACCGGTCCAGATCATGTAGGCCGTACCCATCGGGATCGTCCTCTGGGCCACGTAGAGCAGCCAGCCGCTCACGCCCATCGACACGACCGAAAGGGCCAGAAAAAGAAAATGGTAACGCGGGCAGAGGTTTGCAAGTTTGAACCCCAGCGGCCACCCCATCTCGAAAAGTCCTGCCAGAATCAGATACAGCCAAGCCATCGGAAACGATTTTTACGGACGAAGATAGCAAATTTTACATCCCGGGCAAAATAAAGAGCGCGACTCCCGCAGGAATCGCGCTCTTTCGCGTCGAATTAATTCTTAATTTTTAATTGGCGAAGCCCTACTTCACCTCTTCGAACTCCACATCCTCGGGCTGCCCGTCGCCGCCGCCCTGCTGGCCGCCGGCGTTCGACTGCGACTGCTGGCCGGCATCGGCTCCGGGCTGTGCGCCCTGCTGTGCCTGCTGCTGCGCGTAGATGTCCTGCGAAGCGGCCTGCCATGCGGCGTTAAGCTCGGCCATCGCCGTGTCGATGGCGGCCACGTCGGCGTTCTTGTGCGCCTCCTTCAGCTTGCCGAGCGCCGTCTCGATGGCGGCCTTCTTGTCGGCGGGAAGTTTCTCGCCGTACTCCTTGAGCTGCTTCTCGGTGGTGAAGATGTTCGAGTCGGCGGCGTTGATCTTGTCGATGCGCTCCTTCTCGGCCTTGTCCTTCTCCTCGTTGGCCTTGGCCTCGTCGCGCATGCGCTGGATCTCCTGCTCGGTAAGGCCCGAGGAGGCCTCGATGCGGATCTTCTGCTCCTTGCCCGTGCCCTTGTCCTTGGCCGAAACGTTCAGGATGCCGTTGGCGTCGAT
>QWCH01000341.1_pt1 | contig 84375 bp, 76 predicted proteins | sample 1972671 | NCBI WGS metagenome assembly QWCH01 (sample SAMN09866713, study PRJNA288562) | Human gut metagenome isolate term3_stool, whole genome shotgun sequencing... | isolation source: gut | host: Homo sapiens | place: USA: California
AAAATGAATTAGCGATGGCTTTTGTTTGTTCTGGATAGTTAATCACGCTGTTTTCTACATTGTAATTAACCAATTTGTCTTCCAGACCAGATAATTTTATTTGTTGCTTTTTTAGCTCTTTTTCATAATAAGCCACAATGTCGTTTGTTGTTTTATATCGTATATCCTCATAGGCAGAGCGCAACTCGTCGTATATTAGTTTGACTGTGCTTAATGTGATACCCGGATCTGTCGTTTGATAAGATATCTCTATCAGGTCACTGTTGTCCAGCCTTTTGGCTACAAGAGTGGATAGTGTCTTATAACTATAAAATGGACCATCGTTATTTAGTAATCCATACAAGTAATTTTCCGGATCATTTTTCATGTATTTCATGAAGTTCTCAATTGTTTTTTCTTCAGAGCTCCTGTCGACCAACTGTAATAAGTCTGCCGGAATTGTTTTTATCAGATCCTTATAGTTTTTTGCCCTTATGTAAAGATTGTCTTCATCGAGATTTCCATGAACAAGATTTATAGCCAGTAACTTAATCGCGATATTCTTTTGCACACCTTTTTCTTTGGTTAGTTTAACCAAATTATCGAACATATTCTCTACCGATTTCCAGTTAGTCGGCTGTTGATCGCTATTTAAGCCTGTATCTGTGACAATACCTGTATAGATTGTTGTTTTTACGGTATATGTTTTAGGTATAAAGCGGGAAAAATAAATGACTAACCCCGTAACGATGACAGAGCCAAATATCAGTTGATATCGAATCCGGTAAAGAAAACGTATTATATATAATGTTATATTCATTATTCTTCCTGGTTGCTTCTGTTGATAATCTTTACGTTTGTAAGCATCTCGAGCAATGTAACGGCATTATGTAGAGCGGCACGGCCTTCCTGATAGGTGATTACAGCACTTGAACGACGGCCTCTTTCAAGGGAAAGTGATGTAATGTCGATTTTCCCATTAATGAAATCTTGTTCTGATATTTTCATTTGGGCATTGTATAAAGCGGCTGCATCAGATTTTGCTTTTAACGTCGCTAATTGCTGGAGTACGTTGTTATAAGCTTGTAAAATCATTAGTTTTCGTTCTTCTACCGACATTTCATATTCAGATTGTAGCTGAATATATTGTGCTTTCTTTACTCTGTTTTTTTGTTTCCTACTTGTCAAATCCCCTATTGGGATGCTGACAGACACCCCAACATTATATAAATTCTGATTGTTTCCTACGTTACTGATTATAGGGTCTACAGGGGTTCCCTCTGTGATAGAAGTCGAATAGAGGTTATTTCGTCCGTATTGATATGTTCCTTGCAATCTCAAATAATTGAGCCATTCGCGATGCGTGATTTCCCGTTCCGCATTTGCTTCGTCCCGCCTTGCTTCATATATCTTTACAGATGGATGCTCGTAGACGGATTGAAGGAATACGGATAGGGGAGGCAATTGAATGCGCTCGTAATCATCCAACATTGCCTGTATGGAATCAGACTCGGAATTGGCACTGACTTCCACGACAGTAGCATTGTCTGTATAGCTTTTCTTTTTTTGTGCTATGCAATGTATGGAGCTGAATATCAATAATAATATAAATGTTGTTTTCATGGTGTTTCTCCTTCGGGTTTAAACATTCTCCTCCTGGATAAAAGCAGTAAAAGTGCGTAAGATGATTTTCATATCCAGCGCGAAAGAAAATGTACGGGCATATTTAATATCCAGTTGTTTGCGCTCTTCAGGTGACAATTTGCCGGAGCTTCCCCGCTTTTCCACTTGCCAAAGGCCGGTTAACCCTGAAGGGGCCATAAAACGTTCTATGTAACTGTCAGAAGTAAGTTGCTCCGCTTCGTAGATGGGCAGAGGACGATTACCAACAACAGACATATCGCCTTTTAGTATGTTGAATAGCTGCGGGAGTTCGTCGATACTGTATTTGCGGATAAATTGACCTACGCGGGTAATGCGCGGATCGTTTTCCATTTTAAAGAAAGTATTGGCCCGTTCTGTCGATTTATTTTTCAGATAATCTTGCTCATTTGTACTAAAGTTATCAGAAAATAAAACAGCACTTGGCATTTGGCCATTTACCGTAGCTACCTGCAGTGCTGCAGGAGCCGAAGAGCTTAACTCTTCGGCTTCCATGACATATTGGTTTTGCGTCCTGTATTCAGCCAGCCTTTTATCTGCATCAGGATACATGGAGCGGAATTTATAAAAATCGAATATTTTGTAATTACTGCCGACACGTTTTGATTTGTAAACGATCGACCCCTTGCTTTCCAATTCTATCGCAATAGCGGTTAAGATGAAAACAGGAGACAGGCATATTATCGCTCCTAATGATGCAACAATATCGAAAGCCCGTTTCCAAGGGGGGAGGCGGAAAAATGATAATCCGCCGATAACTTCATTTGGTTTTTCGTTTATGGCTTTTTTATTTGAGAAATCTTCGGCTATGGCAAGTAAACGGAGTAAGTCTTCTTTGGTAATCTCTTCCGTTATGACACAGTTGACTCCGGCCTTTATATATGCAATTTTGTCTTCTTTGCTCAATGAACGGCCAAACAAAATAATATATGCATTTGAATAAAGTTGGCGTAATTTCCGAATTGTATCCTGATCTGCATGAACATCATTCTTTTCCAAGAATACACAAATACTGGAAGAGTTAATATGCTCCATTACCTGACGAATATTTGCCAAGGTCAGGCATTCCAATACACTTTGATTTAAGGCTCTCTCCAACCGTTGCGGTAATGAAGAGTGATTTCCTAAAAAGATATATTCCATATCTATTATTTTACAATTCTTTTTACCCTTATTCTTAATTCTTCAGGATTGAATGGTTTTACGATGAAATCTTCAGCTCCGTGTTCTAATAAACGTATTCTTGTCGCACTGCCTTCTTCGCTTGATAGGACCAGAATAGGAATATGATTGAAAAGGTCATTCCCTTTCAAATAACAGACAAATTCTTCACCACTCATTTCCGGCATGTTCAGATCAGATATAATACCGTCCGGGATATTACCTTCGTTCATCCACGATATGGCCTTTACCGGATTCTCCATGTACACTACCTGATACGAACTGGATAAGTAGATCATAATGATCTTTGCTATCTCCGGTTTATCATCAACAATTAGAATCGACTTCATCTTTGGCTATTTAACATTTCCCTGCAACTCTGTTACAAATTGACTGACTTTTCATGTCTGGACACAGATATTCATAAATAAAAATCCCTAACCTAAAAGTTTTTAGGATAGGGTTAGTCGTTTATAATTTCATTGGAATAATAGTGTCTACGCGAACAAGTCTTTGCAAAATTAGATAAAACTTTTGAAAATCAAAGAATATTAAGTCGCAAATTTGCGGAAAATGTGTATTCTGTACTGTTTTGGAGGAATTTATGGCTTTTTCAGTCTGGTGTTAGGCTTGGTGACTCTGTTTTCGACATAAAACATATATGCTTCGTTTTCAAAACAGGGGCGTCTTAAAAACGAAGCATATATGTTTTTATTCTTCTACTTGTACCTTCACGATTACTTTACGGATGTTCCCCTGGCCGATACCGGGTGCATGGCCGTCTTCCGGGAAATAGATGGCAAACTGTCCCGGGTAGATTTTTGTGTAGGCAGTCGGGCGGTCGACATAAAATGTAATGTCTTTCTGTTCATTGTATGGAGCAGATTCTTCCTGTAACTCGCATCCGGGTTTCCAACCGATTTTTTCAACGCCTAACAAAGGCATCTGGATGTCAATGTATTTTTTATGCGTTTCGATAGCGGCATCTTGTTTCTCTTTGCCGAAGATACTGGCGATGCTTACATATAAACGGGAACCATCCAGTTCATATTTCCCATCTTCCATTTTAGAGAAGTTGGTGGATTTTACATAATCGAATGCTTTTTTGAATAGAGGATGCAGGCATTCGATTTTTTCTGTGTTGTTCAATGAATCAAGTATCATACGTCTTAAATTTTAATTCGTTCATTCGTTTGATTATTGGACAAAGGTCGTATATTCGAATGTTAAATAATAGCCCCTTTCTGCAAATAATTCTATTAAATTCACAGAATCTTTTTTTAATTCCGGGATAACCGAATAAACCGTATCTTTGTTATACTATTGGAAACAATTTTGACATCTAAACGCGATATGAGAGAAATAGAAACTAAGATATTGCCCGTCCTTGAAATGAGTTGTGCCGTTTGTGCAGGTAACGTGGAGAGCACGGTGCAGGCTTTATCGGGCGTAGAGAAGGCGGCCGTGAATTTTGCAGCTAATACGTTGACGGTTACTTACCATCCTGCTGTTATTACTTTGCAAGCCATGCAAGCCGCCGTACAGGCTGCCGGATATGATTTGATCGTCGAGGCGGAAGACCCCGTGGCCATGCAGGAAGAGATGGCCCTCGAGCATTACAGGGTCTTGAAACGGAATACGATAGGGGCATGGGTGTTATCCATTCCTTTAGCCCTGTTAGGGATGGTATTCATGCATATGCCGTTCGGAAACTGGATTATGATGGCGTTGGCATTGGCTATCATGGTCTTTTTCGGCCGTTCGTTCTATGTGAGTGGCGTGCGGCATGCGTTAAAGGGAAAGGCAAACATGGATACATTGGTGGCGCTCAGTACTTCGATCGCTTTCCTGTTCAGTCTTTTCAATACATTGTGTCCCGGTTTTTGGCTGGATAAAGGTTTGGAGCCTCATGTCTATTATGAAGCATCCGGAGTGATCATTGCATTTGTATTGTTGGGGAAATTGATGGAAGAGCGGGCCAAGAACAGTACCTCTTCGGCTATAAAAGGGTTGATGGGGTTGCAGCCTAAGACTGCCCGGCTGGTTACGGATGGGAAAGAGGAAGAAGTGCCGATCTCTACGCTTCAGGTGGGAAATGTCGTGAGTGTACGTCCAGGGGAAAAGATTCCGGTGGACGGGACTCTGTTGCAGGGAAATTCATCCGTGGATGAAAGTATGTTGAGCGGTGAACCTATCCCGGTGGAGAAAGCGGCAGGCGACCGTGTCCTGGCGGGAACGATCAACCAAAAAGGTGCTTTTACAATGGAAGCGACAGGCGTTGGCAACACAACTGTCCTGGCGCAGATCGTACAGATGGTACAGGCTGCGCAGGGGAGTAAGGCGCCGGTCCAGCGTATTGTTGATAAAATAAGCGGTATATTTGTACCTGTCGTTGTCTTGTTGTCGCTGATTACATTTGTCTGCTGGCTGGTGATCGGTGGTGAAGGATACTTCTCGTATGCACTGCTATCGGCTGTTTCGGTCTTGGTGATCGCCTGCCCGTGTGCTTTGGGGTTAGCTACTCCGACAGCCTTGATGGTCGGAATGGGAAAAGGGGCGGAACGTCATATCCTGATAAAGGATGCTTTTGCACTGGAGAATTTATGTAAGATCGATACGGTTGTGATGGATAAGACCGGGACATTGACAGAAGGCATTCCGGTTGTTACGGATTCTTACTGGATTTCAGAGGATAATACCCGTTATCTGGATATCTTATATACGGCGGAACAGAAATCCGAACACCCTTTGGCTTCCGCCATCATCCGCTGGTTAGATGATTCCGGGGCGAAGGTTTGCGACACGGATAACTTCGAAAGTCTGACAGGCCGTGGCGTCCGCATCCGGGTGGAAGGTGTCACGTATTGGGTCGGTAGCCAGGGATTATTAGAAATATTCCAGGCAAATGTTCCCGAAAAGGTACGGAAGCAGATCGAAAAGTGGCAGGAAGAGGGGCAAAGCGTCGTCTTTTACGGGCAGGATGCCACACTGTTGGCTGTCCTGGCTATCTCGGATCGTATCAAACCTACATCTGCCGCTGCTGTTAAGGAGCTGAAAAAGCAGGGGATAGAAGTCCATCTTTTGACTGGCGACGGTGTACGGACAGCCGAGCGGGTGGCCGCTACATTGGGAATCGATTATTATAAGGCAGAAGTGATGCCCAACGATAAGGAAGCGTATATCGTTTCCCTCCAGCAGCAGGGAAAGAAGGTGGCAATGGTCGGCGATGGTATTAACGATTCGCAGGCGCTTGCCCGTGCAGATGTCAGCATAGCGATGGGGAAAGGGACGGATATCGCCATGGATGTGGCAATGGTTACGCTCATTACGTCCGATCTGTTGTTGCTTCCCGAGGCTATCCGCCTGTCGAAGCAGACGGTCCGGCTGATCTATCAGAACCTGTTCTGGGCGTTTATATATAACGTAATAGGTATTCCATTGGCAGCAGGTGTCTTGTTCCCGGTTAACGGACTGTTGTTAAATCCGATGTTGGCGAGTGCGGCGATGGCATTCAGTTCCGTATCGGTAGTATTGAATAGTTTACGATTAAAATTCATGAAATAACAATTTAAAATTAGTAAGATTATGGTGACAATGAAATTTAAGACAAATGCCAAATGTGGCGGATGTGTATCTGCAATAGGTGCAAAGCTTAATACGATAATGTCTTCGGACGACTGGTCGATCAATTTGGCCGATCCGAATAAGGTCTTGGAAGTAAAAACGGATATTGCGCCTGCAACCGTGATCGCAACCGTAAAAGAAGCTGGTTTCAAAGCTGAACAGCTCTAACCGGATGGTTGCCCGACAAAGACAAACTCACGGCGAGGAAGTCGCCAATGTGTTGACACACGGTGCCGGGATGCTCTTTGGAATAGCCGCAATCATTGTTTTAATGACAGCGGCTATCCGTAGCGGTAATCCTTGGGCGGTCGGCAGTTTTGCCGTTTACTCTGTTTGCATGACGCTTTCATACGTGACTTCCACTTTTTACCATGCTTCGACGAATGCGCGGCAGAAAAGACTGTTGCGCCGGTTCGATCATAGTGCCATCTATTTGCATATTGCAGGAACATATACGCCGTTTACCCTGGTTGCTCTCCGGCAGGAAGGGTATTGGGGATGGACGCTTTTTGCAGTTGTATGGATTGCCGCTGTGGTTGGCGTCTGGCTCAGTTTTCGCAGGATGAGGAAGAAAGACCATTTGAAAACAGTCTGCTATCTGGCAATGGGCTGGGTGGTTGTTATCGCCTTTAAGCCTTTGCTCCATGTTCTTCATGAAACGGATTCGATGGATGTGTTATATTGGTTGATCGGCGGCGGTCTTTTCTATACAGCCGGCAGTCTGTGCTTTTTCTTGGATAAATACAAATATATGCATCCGGCCTGGCATCTCTTTGTGCTCGGGGGAAGCGTCTGTCACTTTATATCGGTTTATCTGTTGGTATAAAAACGAAAGGAGGATGTGTCAAAAGTAAGTTCTAACGCTTTAGCGTGTCATTGCGGGCTTGCCCCGCAATCTTATCCTAAATTGATTTACAATGGATTAGGATGGGATGGCGGGTCAAGCCCGCCAAGACACAGACGCTATAATTAGGACTTTTGACACATCCTCTTCGTTTTCATTCATTATAGTCCGCTGAAATCCACCCCGTCGAATATTAACGAAGGAACGCGCCAGCTGGAATAGGTGCGCGGGTCGTTTCCGATTTCGGCAAGGTTGCTCCACAGGGAAATCATGTTGCCGGTCGCATTCATTTCCGAGATCGGTTGTGTCAATTTGCCTTTTTCGATCAGGAAGCCTTCCACGCCATAAGAGAAGTCGCCGGTCGTGCTATTGCTGTTACCGCCATTGAAGCCGGTTACCAAGATGCCTTTATCGACAGAAGCGATCAAACCTTCCGTATCTTTATTGCCCATCTGCATCGTCAGGATGGAAGGAGAGGCAATTGTCTGTTTCATGCCCATTTTATTGGCAGAATAGGTATCGATATAGTATGTTTTCAGGACACCGTTTTCAAATACCGGCATACGTTTAGTCGCTACACCTTCGCCGTCGAAGTAACGGGCGCCGGATGCACCTACCATATGCGGCTCATCGATAATCGTTAACTTGTCGCCCAATACTTTCTGATCGATCTTATCCAGAAGGAAAGAGTTTTTCTGCTGAATGGAAGAACCGTATAAAGCGTCGATTACCGGAGAGATCAGGCGGGCGGAGTTCATATTGTCTACCACCATCTGATACTTGCCGGAAGCCACTTTTTTCTGTCCCAATTTACGTAGGACCCGTTCCAGGGCTTTTACTCCTAATCCCTCTTTTATCAATGCGTCGTAATAAAGGGAAGAATCGAACCAGTACGATTCCGGACGGGCATCGCCTTCGCCCCTGATACTAATGCTGGCTACCAGGCTGAAAGAAGAACCGGAGGCTTCTCCTTCAAAACCATTGCTGGCAACCATATATTTGAAGTCTTTCTCGTCGCTGTAGGATGAGTTGGCGGAGATGATGCGATTGTCTTTGCCCATCATTTCGTTGCAGACATTCATGGCGAGTGCCACTTTGTCGTCCGGCTGTATCGAATCGAATTTCGGATCCATCAGTTGCAGGTCTGCACCGCCACCTTTATAATAGAGAGAAGCGTCGGGCAATGTACGGGCTTTGTCTTCTGCCAGGAACCGGGTCGAATCGATGCCATTGCGGATAAAACCTTCCAGCTCCTTTTTATCCAGACGGTTTGTGGAGAAAGAACCGAAACGTCCGTCTACATACAGGTGGATCACCAGACTGTTTTCCGATGCCTGCTGCAAACGATCCATTTTCATGTCGCGTATTTCGAAAGAACTGCTTGAGCCGTTATAGATACTCACGCGTGAGGCCTGGCAACCGTTTTTCAGGGCAAACTCCATCGCCCATTGAGCCAGTTTTTTATTTTCGTTCGTTATCATGCTATTCTAATTATGAATTAAGAATTATGAAATTAGCTTTCTCCTCCCACTGTGAGTTTACTAACCAAAGCAGACGGCATACCACAGGTAACCGGGCAGGACTGTCCGTCCTTACCGCATGTCCAGGTGCCGTTATCCATCTTATAATTGTTTCCGACCATCGTTATATCGGCCAGCGCACGCGGACCGTTACCGATGATATTGATATCCTTGATCGGCTGTGTCAGCTTGCCGTTCTCGATCAGGTAGCCGTCTTTCACGAAGAACGTGAAGTCGCCCGCACCGATCTGTACCTGTCCGTTGGTGAAGCTGGAAGCATAAATACCTTTCTTCACTGTCGAGATCATCTCTTCTTCCGTTACATTGCCGGCTTCCATATAAGTAGCACGCATACGCGGGATCGGCATCTGGCGGAATGATTCGCGGCGGCCGTTGCCTGTTGACGGGATACCGTAATGTTTGGCACTGATACGGTCGTGCATATAGCTGGTCAGGATACCTTCTTTGACGATATATGTCTTCTGGCCGGGAATACCTTCGTCGTCGATATTGACAGAACCACGGTTGAAGGGGATCGTCCCGTCGTCCACTACGTTGATATGCTCGTTGCAGACCTTCTTGTTCAGCTGGTCGGAGAAGATAGAGGTATTCTTACGGTTGAAGTCAGCCTCGAAAGCATGCCCGATTGCTTCGTGGAGCAGGATACCGGAACCGCCGGCACCCATTACGACTGGCATTTCACCCCCTTTGGGCTTGATTGCCTGGAAGAGGATAGAAGTCTTTTCCACCGCTTCTTTTGCCACTTCGCTGATGATATCGTCCGTCAGGAACTCGGCTCCCATACGGAAAGCGCGGGAAGCATACGAGTTTTCTATTTTGCCATTGTCTTCCATGATGCAGACCGCACTCAATGTTACCATCGGACGGTAATCATAGTACGTCTGTCCCTCAGAGTTGCAGAACAAGATATGTGAAGTCGTGTCACCTAATGAAGCCATTACTTTATGTACCCGTTTGTCGAGTGCAAAAATCTGGTCGTTCAGCTTCTGCAGGTAAGGAGTCTTTGCGTTTACGGCGATCTCATCCCAAGGAGTCTGTATGCCGTAATAATTATTAATGATCGGTTCCTCTGTCAGGTTTACCGGAGCTTTGCCGGCCGAACCTGTCGCGATGCGGGCAGCCGTCCGGGCTGCTTTCAGCATCTCGTCGAGCGTCACGTTTTCTACATAGGCATAACCGGTCTGATCGCCGGCCAATACACGTACACCCATACCGAAGTCGATATTGGAAGAAGCGCGGTTTACCGCCCCGTCCTGCAATCCGATGTTATTCCGGTAAGAATGTTCAAAGAACAAGTCGGCATAATCACCGCCTTTTTCGAGTGCTGCTGCCAGCACTTTTTTCATGTCGCTTTCACTTACACCAAAATGGTTCTGAGCGAATGAGATACCGGTTGCCTTGTCTGCTTCATTACCGGCACAACTTCCCAAGAAAGAGGGAACCGCTAATGATCCGAGCATAACCATACCTCCTGTTTTAATAAAATCACGTCTGTTGTATTTCATATATTCGATTATAGTTTATTGTCTTTTGCCCATTGCATCACGTTGGCAGGCGGGCGTTTTGCCAACAGTTCTTTTTTCATGAAGTCCATATAAGGAGCCGCATGTTTGAAGAATTTCTTATATCCTTTACAAAGATAGTTCAGTCCGGGTTCGCCGTTTGCCGTGTGAAGGAAACGGTTCTTGGGGCATTCGCCGTTACAGGCGAACAAGTATTCGCACTCCTTACACTGCGTAGGGAGCTTTTCGTATTTATCGGCACCAAACTTCAGTTGGTGCTGGCTGTACATCATTTCGGTAAGTGTCTGAGTATAGATATTACCTAACTTATATTCGGGAAATACAAAATGGTCGCAGGCATATACATCGCCGTTGAACTCCATCACTCCGGCATGTCCACAGGTGCGTGCCAGCGTACAAACGCCCGGCTGTTCGCCCACCCAGTTTGCTAATGTAGAGTCGAAAAGTTGGATGTAATAGTTGCCGACATCTTCTTTCAGCCATTCATCGAAGATCGCGCAAAGGAAATCACCCCATTTCCCGGCGTCTACCGTAAAGGGCGCCAGTTTGATGTTGGCGTCTTGCTGCTCCGGTGAAGTCAGTAACGTCCCGTCCTGATGGAACCCGAGACGCTCCACGATAGGGGCGAACTGGATGTAATGGCAGTCTATTTCCTTGAAAAAGTTGTAGAAGTCCAGCGGGTAATCCACATTATAATCGTTTACGACCGCCATTGCATTATATTCCACGCCGTGCTTTTTCAGCAGTTCGATTCCCTTCATCACCTTGTAGAAGGAGGGAAGCCCCTGTTTATTCCGCCGGTATTCGTCGTGAAACTCCTGCGGGCCGTCTATCGAGACGCCTACAAGGAAATTATTCTCTTTGAAGAAACGGCACCAATCGTCGTTCAACAGTGTCCCGTTTGTCTGGATGCAGTTGTCTATCTGGCGTCCGCGCCCGTATTTGCGTTGCAGCTCCAGCGCTTTCTTGTAGAAACTGATAGGGCGCATCAACGTTTCGCCGCCATGCCAGGTAAAAAGAACCTGCGGCATCGTCTGGCATTCTAAATAGTCCTTGATGAATTTCTCCAGCAGCTGTTCGCTCATGATATGATTTTTCACCTCGGGGTAAAGTTTCCCTTTCTCGAGGTAATAGCAGTATTCGCACGCCAGGTTACAAACCGATCCGACGGGCTTCAGCATTACATATACGGGTTTAGCGAACGGGGATATATAAGGATTACTCATGGTATGTTTAAAACGATGTTCTTATTTAGTTTCAATTGCAAATGTAGTCTTTTTAACGAACGGGTGTTACTTTTTTACCGTGTTTTTTTCTTATAACGGTTATAATCGGTAACAAAGCCTTCGCATAACCAGTTTGCTAATGCTTGGCGGTTGTCGCTCAGGATGATCCGTTGCTGGTCGAAACTGTTCTGGATGTTGCCCAATTCGACAAAGACGGAAGCCGGTGTCGTGTGGCGCAAGACATACAGGTTGCGCCCGTCCACTGTCCCGGTAAACCCGCGTCCCGGCTGGTGTTTGTTATATTTGTGCGTGAAGGTGGTCCGCATAGTCTTTGCCAGGTTCTTACTTTCGGAGTTCTTGTCCTGGTGATAGAAGAACACGTCCGTCTGGTGGCCTTTGTTACGGCTATCCACATGTACGAAGATTGCCCGTTTGTAAGCATATTTATCCTGCTTGAACAGTGCGTTTATCTTATCGCATCGCTGTTGCAGGCGGCGTACCTGGTTGAAGGGGATCGGGCTTCCCATGCAGGTTTCCCGCTTGCTGTTGCTCAGGTATTTGTCGTTCCTGATTCCGTCTTTGGCATCCTGTATGATGATGTGCACTTTGGCGCCTTTCATCATCAGATTGCGCGCCAGGCGCAGGACAATGTCGTAGGCATATTCGTCTTCGTGCAGCTCGACGGAGCCGATCCGTCCGATTGCGCCGGGGTCGGGCCCTCCATGCCCGCTGACTAAATAGAAGCAGGCGCCTTTCAGCTCGGACGAGGTAACTTTGTAGGAAGCAAGCTCCTTGCCGAACAACGGTTCGTAGTTTGCCCGTTTGGCTGCAGCGACGGCGGCTTCCTTACCTTGTAAAGGCGGAAGCGTATATTTGACTCCCATCCGCAGGGTATTGCCTTTTCCTAATTTGCTTTTATTTAGCTCGATGAATTGCTTCTGATAGTCTGCGCCGGTGCGGTTGTGGCGTTTCAGAAAAAGAGCGATGCCTTCCCCTTTTTTCGGGAAAGCCTTCTCCTGAGCTTGTAACTGGTTGGCGCAAAGCAGGGTGATTAAAAGCGATAGTATAATACTAAGTTTGATCTTCATTGGTGTATAAATTACTAAATGTAGACAAAAATAGAATTTTTTCCCGGGATAATAAAATATGCTTGATTTTGTTTCATTATATTTGTCTGATCCAGTAATCACAAATATATTATTAATATGATTGAATTACCCGAAGCTATTACGATTGGCCGCCAAGTGGAACAGACTCTTGCCGGGCGCTGTATAACGAATGTGTATGGTGCCACCCATTTGCACAAGTTTACTTTTTTCAGTGGAACTCCGGAGGAACTCCGTGATTCTTTAGTTGGAAGGACAGTTATATCTGCCGTAGGAAAGGGTATTTTTGTCGATGTTTGTATGGACGAAGATGTCTTTCTCTGTATTTCAGACGGGATCAATATGCGCTACGGGCGTCCGGGCGATCCGGTACCGTCGAAGTACCAATTGCTGGTTACGTTCGATGATGAGTCATACGTGAGCTTTACGACAAGTATGTACGGAAGTATTTCTGTTTTCCGCCATACGTTAGACAATAAATACCATACGCTGAGCCTTGAAAGCGTTTCTCCCTTGAGTGAACAGTTTGACGAATCCTTTTTCGAAGGGAAGCTGGCTGCCGAACAGAAGAACATATCCGTAAAAGCATTCTTGGCGACGGAACAGCGGATTCCCGGACTTGGAAATGGCGTCTTGCAAGATATTCTCTTTAATGCGAAACTGCATCCGAAGCGTAAGATCCATTCCCTGTCCGACACGGATAAAGCAGCACTTTTCCATTCCCTCAAAAACACCTTGCAGGCGATGACCGACGGGGGAGGACGCGATACGGAAACTGACTTCCTTGGAAACAGAGGCCGTTACCGGTCTGTCCTGTCCAAGAATACATATACGTCCCCCTGCCCATGTTGCGGCGGAATCATATCCAAAGAGGCTTATTTAGGAGGCACGGTCTATTTCTGCCCGGACTGCCAGCCGCTCCATGTGTGAACCTTCATATTGTTAATGCAAGTTTCAACCTTTCCAATCCGTCAGTCAGGGTTTTACGGGGGCAGGCGATATTGATGCGGATGAAATTCTCGCCCGCTTCGCCGTATAGGCTGCCTTCGTTCACCCATAGCTTTTCTTTATCGAGCAATGCGTGTGCAATATCTTGGGAGGATTGTTTCAGAACCGAGCAATTGACCCATACTAAGTAGGTATTCGCAGTTTCCGGGTGCTTTAATATTCTCGTCGATGATGATTTCACCATAGCTTTCGGCTGTAATGCAGCCGCTACTTGGATTTTTCACACTATGCACGGGGCTGTTTATGGTTGCTTGCACGCTGCTGTATTCAAAACAGAGGTCGGTGTCGTCCGCCATTGTGCAGTTTTCCATAATCAGATTATGTGCATAACAAAGCGATTGCGTGCCGGAAATCTTGCAATTAACCAGGTGCAGGTTGTGCGAATGCCACCCCAGATATTCACCGTTCAGTTCGGAGTCATACACCGTCACATTCTCTGTGTTCCAAAATGCATCTTTCGAGTTGATGACCGCGTTCCGGATTTCTACGTTCTTACAATACTGAAAGGAATAGTTCCCGTTCTGGGAATAGTTCTTGATACGGATATTTTCGCCGTGCATAAACAGATAATCCGCTTTGTCGATCTGTACATTCTTCAGCTCGACGTTACGGCAGTGCCAGAAAGTTTCCAGTGCATTGGGGATTTGTACGTTTTCCAACTTTATCCCGTCCATCTCGCGAAACATTTTCGGAGCTTCCACTATCGTGTTTGTCATTTGCAGGTTTCGGGAATACCAGAGTGCGGCGCGTGCGCCTTCCGTAAAGAGGCAGTTCTTGATAACAAATCCGTCATTGTGCCAAAAAGGATATTTCCCTTCAAAACGGCAGTTTACAGCGATGATATTACTACATTCCTTTAATGCGGATTCCCCCGTATGGATTATTACGTTTTCCAGTTGAAGATCATGGGTGGCGAATAGGGGGCGTTCACCTCCGTATTCCCTGTTTTTAATCTGTTCCATTATTCAATTACTCATTATTAATTTATTTATTCCGGATATTCTTTAAAATGATATCCTGTTTTCTACATTGCAAATGTACACCAAAGCTTTCTCTTGCTTTGTAGATAAATTACAGGTATTATTACCTATATTACTGATTGTTGAAGGAGATTGTGTCGCACGTATTCTTGGTAGACAAATATAGTATTTATTACAGGATATTGCAATGTTTCTAACACGGAATTTACAATAACCCTCTTTTCGGCGGTTTTTCTATTTCGTCCGAAATCTTGATCGATTTTGGTTTGACTTTTTTCCATGTTTATCCCTTCCTGTCTGACAATAGGTGGGGTGAGGTGCGCAGCCCGTTCTGAAAAGCATTCTTTTTGATTGCCGGAAGACGAAAACACCGGCAAAGTGATAAACCTTAACTCCCGGAGAATCGAATATTTGGAAATAAAACGGACGGCGTCCCAAATATCGCAAGGAAATTCAGGTACTTTCTTGCCCTGAAAACGTTCCTCTTTTCAATTACGACCGTCCAAATCGCCATTATGACCGTCCTAATCTTCGCGAGGTGCCGAGTGCACTACACATTAGCACGGTCGTAATGGAGATTAGGACGGTCGTAATGGCGGAAAATGCTCGAAAAAGAGAAAAAAGTCCTTTTTTGAGGTCAAAAAAACGGATTAACATTTGTTTGGTTTCGGATGTCTTTTGGAGCTGGAAAATGCGTTTTATACAATAAGCCCCCCTGTGTCGCGTCTCACCCTTCTCTCTTAATTTTGTAAGAGTGGTACCGACACTCTGGGTTTTCATCATTAAATTTAGACTCTTTTATTGTCTTATTCCGAAAAATGTATATATTTGCGGCAGTCCATGCACTTAATGTAAGGTGTTGGTTTTAAACTATTGTAATATGCTCGTTAAATCTTATAGACGGCTGTTCAATTGCCTGATTGCTTAACAGGCAGTTCTTCTCTTCTCCTTTTACCTTTTCCCGGTAGAAGATCAATTCTATTTTATGTACTTATAAACACAATGTCGTTGGCTGTTGCCAGCGAAAAGCCTTATATAAATATGACAACAATCACAGCTCAGCGTGCACCGCATAGTGCCTCGAATTTTGCCCCTGCAGTAGAGGCAAATGCTTATGGAATGAACGACCGGATCAAACGTCTTCGTCAGGAAACGTTCGATGCCGAGCCTTCCCTGTCTATTGAACGCGCCTTGATAGAAACCCGTTTCTATCAGGAAAACTACGGAAAGTATCCGATCCCAATTCTCCGGGCCATGAACTTTTATGAGATATGCAAGCAAAAGACAATCTATATTGGTAAAGACGAATTGATCGTAGGGGAACGCGGACCGAAACCTAAATGCGTACCGACTTTCCCCGAACTGACCTGCCACAGCGTAGAGGATTTGCATGTCCTGAACACCCGCGAACTGCAACGCTATACGATCAGCCAGGAAGATATCGATACCTATGAACGCGAGGTGATCCCTTATTGGAAAGGGCGTACGCAACGGGAACGTATCTTCAGCCATGTCCCGCAAGAATGGAAAGACGCGTATGAAGTCGGTATGTTCACCGAATTTATGGAACAACGCGCTCCGGGACATACGGCTCTGGATGGCAAGGTCTATAAATATGGACTGTTGGACTTGAAAGAGCGTATCCAAAAGGAACTCGACAATCTCGACTTTATGAATGATCCCGAAGCAACCGACAAACAGGAAGAGTTGACCGCTATGTCTATCTCCTGTGATGCCGCTATCCTGTTAGCCGAACGGCATGCGGACCTGGCCGACGAAATGTCGCTGACGGAGGCAGACCCGAAACGGGCCGCCGAACTGCGCCGTATCGCCGAAGTTTGCCGGTGGGTGCCGGCTCATGCTCCGCGTAATTATTGGGAAGCGATCCAGATGTACTGGTTCGTCCATTTAGGGACGATTACCGAGCTGAATGGTTGGGATGCCATGAATCCGGGCCATTTCGACCAGCATCTGGCATCCTTCTATGAAAAGGATATTGCCGACGGCACGTTGACGCGTGACAGGGCGAAAGAGTTGATGTCCTGCTTCTTTATTAAGGTAAACAACCATACGGCTCCTCCCAAAGTAGGCATTACGGCTAAGGAAAGCGGAACTTATAACGACTTTACGAACCTGAATATCGGTGGCGTGAAATCCGATGGCAGTGACGGTGTGAGCGAAGTCTCCTACATCATGCTCGAGACGATAGAAGAGCTGCATATCCTGCAACCCGGCAGTGCGATTCATATCAGTGCCCGAACGCCTGAACGTTTCCTGCGTGCCGGATGTAAGGTGATCCGCCAGGGGCATGGTTATCCTTCCGTGTTCAATCCGGATGTGTATATCCAGGAGTTGATGCGCCAGGGGAAATCCCTGCAGGACGCGCGTGAAGGCGGTTGCAGCGGCTGCATCGAAGTCGGGGCGTTCGGTAAGGAGGCATACGTGCTGACGGGGTATCTGAACGTACCGAAGATTTTAGAGGTGACGTTGCACAATGGCGTCGATCCGGTTTCCGGCCGTAAGGTCGGGTTGGAGACGGGCGATCCGCGCAGCTTTGCCGGTTATGACGAGTTGTACGCCGCTTTTATGAAACAGGTCCGTTACTTCGTGGATATGAAAGTCCGCGTCAGCAACTATATAGACCGTATGTTTGCCAAATATGCGCCTGCCACTTTCCTGTCTCTCTTTATTGATGACTGTATCGTAAAAGGACGTGATTACTATAACTGCGGTCCGCGCTATAACACGACCTATATCCAATGCACCGGCCTCGGCACGATTACCGACAGCCTGTCTACGTTGAAGAAACATATATTCGAAGATAAACGCTGGTCGATGGACGAGTTGTTGAAAGCGATGGCAAACAATTTCGAAGGGGCTGAAGCGATGCGGCAGATGATCCTGAACCGTACGCCATTTTTCGGCAATGATGATGAATATGCCGACAGCATCGCGGTTAAGGTATTCGATGACCTGTATGATACGATCGAGGGCAAGCCGAATACGAAAGGCGAATGTTTCCACCTGAATATGTTGTCAACGACCTGCCACGTGTATTTTGGCAAGGTGATGGGAGCTACCCCGAACGGACGTTTGGCCGGACGGGCTATCTCAGACGGTACTTCTCCGTCGCATGGTGCCGACACGCACGGACCGTCGGCCGTGATCAAATCGCTCAGCAAGTTGGATCAGGTGAAGAGTGGCGGAACCTTGCTTAACCAACGTTTCCTTCCGAGTCTGTTGAAGCGGGAAGAAGATATCTCCAAGCTGTCCTCCCTGATCCGCAGTTATTTTGCTTTGGGCGGGCATCATATCCAGTTTAATATTGTCGATACGGAGACGCTTTATGCTGCTCAGAAATGTCCGGAAGATTACCGTGACTTGCTGGTTCGCGTTGCCGGTTACAGCGATTATTTCAACGATATGAATGCCGATCTGCAGGCGGATGTGATTATGCGGACGGAACAGGAAGCGTTTTAATTGACAATTAACAATTGATAATTAAAGATGCTGGTTTTTGATATAAAGAGATATGCGATCAATGACGGGCCGGGCATCCGGATTACGATCTTTATGAAAGGATGCCCCCTGTCGTGTGTGTGGTGCCATAATCCGGAAGGGCTTTCCAGCCGGAAAGAGAAGCTCTATACGAAGAAGAAATGCATCGGTTGCCAGACTTGCGTCAAGGCGTGTCCGGAACAGGTGCTGACATTGACGCCGGATGGAATTGTGACGGATCGCACGCGTTGCACGCTTTGCGGAATCTGTGCCGAAGTCTGTCCGGCTTTGGCAATGGAGATATCCGGCACGGAGTATTCAACCGATGCGTTGATGAAGGAGATAGAGAAAGAAACGGTCTTTATGGACCGCTCGGAGGGGGGCGTCACGTTTTGCGGGGGAGAACCGCTGTTACATCCGGAGCCGCTCCTCGAACTGTTGCGCCGTTGTGGCGAACAGGGCATCCACCGGGCTGTTGACACGACGTTGTTTGCCCGGCCCGAGGTCGTACGGGAGGTGATGGATAACTGCGAGCTGTTCCTGGTCGACCTGAAACAGATGGATTCGGCCAAGCACAAGCATTTCTGCGGCGTACCGAACGAGCCGATACTCGCCAATCTCCGGATGATAGCCGAAGCGGGACATGATTTTTATCTGCGCATCCCATTGATAGAAGGAGTGAATGCAGACGAAGAGAATATAACCCGTAGCGCGGAGTTTTTAGCGTCCCTTCCCTGGAAACACCGGACGGTGAACCTGCTGCTCTATCATGATATAGGGAAAGGAAAACATGAGAAGTTAGGAACGATCTATAATCCCGGGCGTTATGCTTTCGCTACGCCATCGGACGAGACTGTTGAACGTTGCCGCGGGATATTTGCCAATTATGGGATTGAGACGGCAATAGGAGGATAGTTTATTATTTGTGCGTGCACCAGAAGCTTTAACTTAGGTTTCATTCCGTTTAACACAACAACTCTTTACCCTGCTGTGTTTCATTATCAATTTTATTAACGCCAAAAAATTGATATATATGGAATGGTTTGCCAATTTGCTCCGGCATTATCCGGAGCTTGCTATCTTTCTCACCTTGGCCTTCGGCTTCTGGATCGGTAAGTTTAAGATTAAAAAGTTTACGTTGGGAACGGTCACCAGTGTGTTGCTGGTCGGTGTCCTGATCGGACAATTACATATCGATATTGGTGCTCCGTTGAAATCGGTTTTCTTCCTGCTGTTCCTGTTTGCCGTCGGCTATAGTGTCGGCCCGCAGTTCTTCCGGGGATTAAGGAAGGAGGGATTGCCGCAGGTGTTGTTTGCGGTCGTTATGTGTCTGTTTTGCCTGATCGCCCCTTTTGTCCTGGCAAAGATCATGGGGTATTCGGCTGGCGAGGCTGCCGGTCTGTTGGCGGGTTCGCAAACGATCTCCGCCGTGTTAGGGGTGGCGGAAGATACGATTAATCAATTAGGGATACCGGATGCCGACAAAACGAGTATGATCAACGTGATGCCGGTAGCCTATGCCGTCTCTTACATTTTCGGTACGGCAGGTTCCGCCTGGATTATGAGCGATGTGGCTCCTCGTCTGTTAGGCGGGATCGAATCGGTCAAGAAAGCCTGTCGCGAACTGGAAGCGAAGATGGGTACCGACGACGAGAGCGAGCAACCCGGTTTTATGCCTGCCGCCCGTCCGATCACATTCCGGGCTTACAAGATCAGTAACGATTGGTTCGGTGCCGGTAAGACAGTCAAGGAGCTGGAAGATTACCTGGAAGAGCAGGGCAGACGCCTTTTTGTAGAACGGGTGCGCATCGACTATGTGATCCGTGATGCAAAACCGGATCAAATGCTCCTGGAAGGCAATGAGATCGTGTTGAGCGGCCGTCGCGAGTTTGTGATTGGCGAGGAGAATTGGATTGGCGATGAAGTGAACGATATCGACCTGTTAGATTTTCCGGCGGAGACATTACCGGTGTTGGTCTCCCGCAAGAAATTCGCCGGCATGACAGTCGCCAAACTCCGCAAACAGCCTGTTATGCACGGTGTCAGTATCAAAAGTATCAAGAGGGCAGGTGTCAGCATCCCTGTGTTGCCTGCTACCCGGATCGATCCGGGCGATATGCTGGAACTGGTCGGTACGAAACTGGAGGTAAACGCTGCCGCCGATACGTTAGGCTATGCCGACCGTCCGACGAACCAGACGGATATGATCTTTGTCGGGCTCGGTATCTTCTTAGGAGGCGTGGTCGGTTCGTTGGCCATCCATTTCGGAGGAGTGCCCATCAGTTTGAGTACGAGCGGCGGTGCGCTGATAGCCGGACTGTTCTTCGGCTGGCTACGTTCGAAACATCCGACCTTCGGCCGCATTCCGGAGCCATCACTCTGGGTGTTGAATAATGTCGGGCTGAATATGTTCATTGCGGTTGTCGGAATTACGGCAGGCCCCAGCTTTGTCACCGGGTTGAAGGAAGTTGGAATCAGTCTCTTCTTTATCGGGGCATTGGCTACGGCTATCCCGTTGCTTGTCGGTGTACTGTTGGGAAAGTATGTTTTCAAGTTCCACCCCGCTATCACGTTAGGCTGTACCTCCGGTGCCCGTACCACAACGGCTGCCTTAGGAGCCATTGAAGATGCGGTCGAGAGCCAGACGCCGGCATTAGGCTATACGGTCACGTATGCTGTCGGCAATACGCTTCTGATCATTTGGGGTGTTGTTATTGTCCTTTTGATGACCTGATTTATCTGTGTGTAGAGACGCACGGCCGTGCGTCTCTACCAAATACATAATATATTCATTAATTTATTCCTTATGCAACACAAAATCACTCGTGAATACGAAAAGAAGATGTCGGAGATCAGCCCGTTCGAGCTGAAGAATATCCTGATAGAGCTGGCGGATGAGAGCGCCCGCAAAAGTACCCATATCATGCTGAACGCCGGACGCGGCAACCCGAACTGGATCAGCACCGTCCCCCGCGAAGCCTTCTTCCTGCTCGGGCAGTTCGGGTTGGAAGAATGTGCCCGGAGCACTGAGTTTAGCGAAGGGATGGTCGGCATTGCCGGTGTCCCCGATAAGAAACGTATCGCTTCCCGTTTTACCCAATTCCTGGTGAAACACGCCGGCTCTCCAGGTATGGCGCTGTTGAAAGATACATACGATTACCTGGTAAATGAAAAGGGGATTGATGAAAACGACTTGGTGCACGAATGGGCGGAGGGAGTCATCGGTGACCAGTATCCCGTTCCCGACCGCATCCTGAAATATACAGAAGTCCTTGTCGAAGACTACCTGAAACAGGAACTATGCAATAACCGCCCGCCGAAAGGCCGGTTCGATCTCTTTGCGACAGAAGGAGGGACGGCTGCCATGTGCTATATCTTCGATTCCCTCCAACAAAATTTCCTGCTGAACCGCGGAGATAAGATCGTTTTGTTTGCTCCGGTATTCACTCCCTACATCGAGATTCCGGAACAAGCCCGCTACCTGTTCGATGTAACCGAAATCCATGCCTGCAAAATGACTCACGAAGGCTATCACACCTGGCAATATCTGGAAAAAGACCTCGATGTCCTGAAAGATCCCGCCGTCAAGGCCGCCTTCCTTGTCAACCCGAGCAATCCGCCTTCGTACGGACTGACGCCGGAGCTGATGCAGCGCATCGTCGACATTGTCCGCCACGATAATCCCAATCTGATGATCATCACGGACGATGTCTATGCCACATACATCCCGGACTTCCGTTCCGTCATGGCAGAACTGCCCGAAAACACCCTTTGCGTCTATTCCTTCTCCAAATATTTCGGGGCGACAGGTTGGCGCCTGGCCGTTATCGCCCTGCATGAGAATAATATTTACGACCGGATGATCAAGGAGTTGCCGGCAGAACGTCAGGAACAGTTGAAGAAACGTTACAGCAGTCTCTCCCTGCATCCGGAGAAGATACGCTTCATCGACCGTATGGTTGCCGACAGCCGTCAGGTCGCATTGAATCATACCGCCGGACTCTCTTTGCCGCAACAAACACAGATGGCACTGTTCGCTTCGTTCTCCTTGTTAGATCACGAGAACGCTTATAAGAAAAAGATGCAACAGGTCATACACGACCGCCTGCACACGCTTTGGGAGAACACTGGCTTCGTCCTGCTCGACGATCCGCTCCGGGCAGGCTATTACAGCGAGATCGATATGCTGGTCTGGGCGAAGAAGTTCTACGGAGACGGCTTTGTGAAGTATCTGCAAGAGAATTATGAGCCGGTCGATGTCGTATTCAGGCTTGCCCAGGAAACATCTTTGGTACTTCTGAACGGCGGCGGATTCGATGCACCGGAATGGTCCATCCGTTGCTCGCTTGCCAACCTGAAGCGGGAAGATTACGTACGCATCGGGCAGGGGATCGCCTCCATCCTGCACAGTTATGCGGCTAAATGGAAAGAGTCGTTGGAGAAATAAATAAAGTCATTGAACAAAACAGATTCCCGCCACGTTCTATTAATAGACGTCGCGGGAATCCCTGTTTATAGATATCCTTTATCAGGCCATAGAAATTATTGACTGAAAGGTATCTGTTTATATACTATTTTTACAACACTTACATGATTAACAATTAAAACGAATAGATATGGTGTACGACATTGACATGCTGAGAAGCTTTTATTCTAATTTCCCGAAACGGGTGGATGCCGCCCGTAAACACCTTGGCCGCCCGTTGACCCTGGCTGAAAAAATCCTATATGCACATTTGTATAACGAATCGGATATCCACGCATACCGTCGCGGTGAAGACTATGTGAACTTCCGGCCGGACCGTGTGGCGATGCAGGATGCCACCGCACAGATGGCGTTGCTCCAGTTTATGAATGCAGGAAAATCCAAATCAGCCGTTCCGGCGACCGTGCATTGCGACCATCTGATCCAGGCGAATATGGGGGCCAAGACAGATATCGCCACCGCTACACAAAGCAACAGCGAGGTCTATGACTTCCTGAAGTCTGTCTCCGACAAATACGGCATCGGCTTCTGGAAGCCCGGAGCCGGGATCATCCATCAGGTCGTGTTGGAGAATTATGCATTCCCCGGAGGCATGATGGTGGGAACCGATTCACACACGCCTAATGCCGGCGGCTTAGGAATGATCGCCATCGGAGTGGGAGGCGCTGACGCCGTCGACGTGATGACCGGCATGGAGTGGGAATTGAAGATGCCGAAACTGATCGGCGTCAAGCTCACCGGCAGTCTCAGCGGATGGGCCTCGCCGAAAGACGTCATCCTGAAATTAGCAGGGATTCTGACTGTGAAGGGCGGGACGAACGCCATCATCGAATACTTCGGTCCTGGAACGGCCTCCCTCTCTGCAACCGGAAAAGCGACGATTTGCAATATGGGCGCCGAGGTAGGAGCCACGACTTCCCTCTTCCCCTTCGACCTGAACATGGCCACTTACCTGCGTGCTACGGGACGCGACAGCGTAGCCGAATGGGCAACCGCCATCTCCGATGACCTGGAAGCCGATATGGACGTAAAGGCACAGCCGGACTCCTTCTACGACCGCGTGATCGTCATCAATCTCTCCGAGTTAGAGCCGCATATCAACGGCCCGTTCACGCCGGATGCCGCCACGCCGATATCCGAGTTTGCCGCAAAGGTAAAAGAAAACGGCTGGCCCCGCCGGATGGAAGTGGGGCTGATCGGTTCTTGTACGAACTCCTCTTATCAGGACCTTAGCCGCGCCGCCTCGATTGCCCGACAGGCTGCTGACGACAAGATTCCAGTAGCCGCCCCGCTTATCATCAATCCCGGGTCCGAACAGATCCGCTATACCGCCGAGCGTGACGGGCTGATCGGAGATTTCGAGAAGATCGGCGCCACGATCATGGCGAACGCCTGCGGTCCGTGCATCGGACAATGGAAACGGCATACCGACGATAACACCCGTAAGAATTCCATCGTTACCTCCTTTAACAGAAATTTCGCCAAACGTGCGGATGGTAATCCGAACACGCATGCTTTTGTCGCTTCCCCGGAACTGACACTGGCGCTGACCATCGCGGGAGACCTTTGTTTCAATCCGCTGACCGATACCTTAAAGACTGCCGACGGCCGCGAAGTCAAGCTGAAAGAACCGGAAGGAACGGACTTTCCGCCAAACGGCTTCGACGTGAAAGACAAAGGCTATTTAGCTCCGACCGGCGGTAACATCGAAGTCGCAATCAATCCCGGATCAAACCGCCTGCAGGCCTTGAAGCCTTTTGCCGCCTGGGACGGAAAGGACCTGATCGATATGCCGCTCCTGCTGAAAGCCGAAGGCAAATGCACGACCGACCATATCTCGATGGCCGGCCCCTGGCTTCGCTTCCGCGGACATTTAGAAAACATTTCGGACAATATGCTGATGGGAGCCGTGAACGCTTTCACTGGAAAGACAAACAGCGTGCTGAACCAGCTGACCGGTGAATATGAAGCCGTCTCCGCCGTTGCGAAACTGTATAAATCGAAAGGCATCTCCTCTATCGTCGTAGCGGAAGAAAATTATGGGGAAGGCTCTTCCCGCGAACATGCCGCCATGGAACCCCGTTTCCTGAATGTGAAAGCAATCCTTGCCAAAAGTTTCGCCCGCATACATGAAACGAATCTGAAGAAACAGGGAATGCTCGCCCTCACATTTGCCGACAAGCATGATTATGACAGGGTACGCGAAGAAGACAAGCTCTCGATCATCGGCCTGAAAGACTTTGCTCCCGGCCGCCCATTGACCGCCATCCTCTACCATGCCGACGGCACGGAAGAATCCTTCGCTGTCAATCATACCTATAACGACTTGCAAATAAAATGGTTCAAAGCAGGTTCGGCGTTGAATACAAATAAACAGTTAAGCATATGAACAGAATAACAAAAGAAAACGGTCGCCTGGTCGTTCCCGATAAAGTAACGATCCCCTTTATCGAGGGTGACGGCGTTGGCGCCGAGATCACTCCGATCTGCCAGCGTATTGTCAACGAAGCGATCGGCCGTGCCTATGGCGGGCAGCGGGCAATCGAATGGAAGGAAGTGTTGGCAGGTGAGAAAGCTTTCAAGCAAACCGGTAGCTGGCTGCCCGACGAAACGATGGACGCCTTCCGCCGGTACATGATCGGGATCAAGGGACCGCTCACGACACCTATCGGCGGCGGTATCCGTTCGCTCAACGTTGCCCTCCGGCAAACGCTCGACCTGTACGTCTGCCTGCGTCCCGTGCGCTGGTTCCGTGGGGTAGAGACGCCTATCAAAGCGCCGGAAAAAGTCGATATGTATATCTTCCGCGAGAACACCGAAGACATCTATGCCGGTATCGAATGGCAGCAGGGGACGCCCGAGGCCCGCAAATTTCTCCGCTTCCTAACTGAAGAGATGGGGGTGACGAAGGTCCGTTTTCCCGAAACCTCCTCGTTCGGTGTGAAACCGGTTTCTGTGGAAGGAACGGAACGTCTGGTCCGCGCCGCCATCGAGTTTGCCATCACGAACCATCTGCCAAGTGTCACGTTGGTACACAAAGGCAATATCATGAAGTTTACCGAAGGTGGTTTCAAACTCTGGGGCTACGCGTTGGCTGAACGCGAGTTTGCCGACAAGACATTTACCTGGCCCCAATATGAGAAAATCAAGAAGGAGCGGGGAGAAGACGCCGCCGCAGCCGCTCTTTTGGAGGCGGAAGCAGCCGGACGGGTTGTCATCAAGGATGTGATAGCCGACGCTTTCCTGCAGAACACCCTGCTGATTCCGGAAGAATATTCCGTCATCGCCACGTTGAACCTGAATGGCGACTATGTCTCCGACCAGCTTGCGGCAATGGTTGGCGGCATCGGCATCGCTCCGGGAGCCAATATCAATTACGACAGCGGTTACGCCATCTTCGAGGCAACCCACGGGACAGCGCCTAACATTGCCGGCAAGAACATCGTCAACCCCTGTTCACTTCTGCTCTCCTCCGTCATGATGCTGGAATATATGGGCTGGAACGAAGCCGGACGGTTGATCACCGCCGCACTCGAACACGCTTTTACCGAAGGACGGGCAACACACGACCTGGCACGTTTTATGCCGAACGGTCATTCACTCGGAACAAGAGAGTTCGGAGAATATGTAATGTCGATACTATAAAGCTGTCGGTAATTTCCGTAAAACACGTTTTATAGTGCAAAAGTACGTGCTTTCATACCGTAAAACACGTTTTACAGTGCAAAAGCATATGCTTTCATACCATAAAACGTGTTTTACGGTACAAAATCGCGTGACAAAGCACCATAAAACGTGTTTTACGGATAATGCAATAAGTTTTTTATAATATGAATGTAATTTAAATTTACTACGATGAAAAAGGAATATATCATTTACAAACTGTCTGACGCATCCAAAGAGGCTTGCAAAATAGACAACGATTTGTTTCCAAAATACAATGTGAAGCGCGGGCTTCGTAACGAAGACGGTACAGGCGTACTGGTAGGTCTGACAAAAATAGGTAACGTTGTCGGCTACGAACGCTTGCCGGAAGGTGGCTTGAAAGCAATCCCCGGAAAACTCTTTTACCGCGGATACGACGTGGAAGACATCGCGCATGGTCTGATCAAGGAAAAACGTTTTGGTTTCGAAGAGGTTGCCTACCTGCTCCTGTCCGGAAAGCTTCCCGACAAGGAAGAGTTGGCGGGTTTCAGGGAACTGATCTGCGACAGCATGCCGCTCGAACAGAAAACGAAGATGAACATCCTCGACCTCGAAGGACAGAACATCATGAACATACTGGCACGCAGCGTGCTCGAAATGTACACCTTCGATCCGAACCCCGATGACACGTCGCGCGACAACCTGATGCGCCAGTCGATCGAACTGATCTCGCGCTTCCCGACCATCATCGCCTATGCCTACAATATTTACCGGCACAGCCAGCAGGGCCGTTCGCTGCATATCCGCCACCCGCACGAGAACCTGTCGATTGCCGAGAACTTCCTCCATATGCTCAAGAAAGACTTTACCGACCTGGAGGCACGTACACTGGACCTGTTGCTTGTCTTGCAGGCAGAACACGGCGGTGGTAACAACTCGACTTTCACTGTCCGCGTGACCAGTTCCACCGGTACGGACACCTATTCATCCATTGCCGCCGGTATCGGCTCGTTGAAAGGTCCGTTGCATGGAGGCGCCAATATTCAGGTAGTCGATATGTTCCACCACTTGAAGGAAAACATCGCCGACTGGAAGAACATCGACGAGATAGATACTTATTTTATGCGGATGCTGAATAAAGACGCGTATAACAAGACCGGCTTGATCTACGGTATCGGCCATGCCGTCTATACGATCTCCGACCCCCGTGCCGTCGTCCTGAAAGAGTTGGCACGCGATCTGGCAAAGGAGAAAGGACGTGAAGAAGAGTTTGCCTTCCTCGAATTGCTCGAAGAACGCGCCATCGAATGTTTCGCCAAGCATAAGGGAACGAAGAAACGTGTCTCCTCGAATGTCGATTTCTATTCCGGCTTCGTTTATGAAATGATTGGGCTGCCGCAGGAAATTTACACGCCGTTGTTCGCCATGGCCCGTATCGTCGGCTGGACCGCCCACCGCATCGAAGAACTGAACTTCGAAGGAAAACGCATCATCCGCCCGGCCTACAAGAATGTACTCGAAGAGCAGACTTATACGCCGATTGCCGAACGGTAAACGCTGTATGTACGACCGTATGTCAAAGTTTCATTTATAGCGTCTGTGTCCTGGCGGGCTTGACCCGCCATCTCATACTAAACTGATTTACAATGATTAGTATGGGATTGCGGGTCAAGCCCGCAATGACACGCTAAAGCGTTAGGACTTACTTTTGACACATCCCGCAATGACACGCTAAAGCGTTAGAACTTACTTTTGACACATATTGATGCTATAAAAATTAATCTTTAAGAAGGAACGGCATTACAAGAGGTTGATGCCGTTCTTTTTTATATATTCTTCTATAAACGCCTCCCGGTAACTGTTCCCGATCGCAATTTCGTATTTTCCGATAAAGACATCATTATTGTCGAACGACTCGATATGCGTCGTGTTGACGATATAAGACTTGTTTATCCTTAGAAAGGTGTTATGCGGGAGCAGCTCGTTGATCGACTTCAGGCTCATCCGGGTAATGATGCGTTGGTCGACAGTCTGTATCACGACATAATCTTTCAGCCCTTCAACGAAAAGAATATTCCGGAAGAAGATTTTGAAGAAGCGCCGTTCGGCTTTCACGAACATACAGTCATCTATCACCGATTCGATACTGCTGCTTGGCGTCTCCACTGTCAGCAGGCGATGATAGGCAATGGCCTTTTCCACCGCCTTCCGGAAACGCTCCTGCTCGATCGGTTTGACGAGGTAGTCGATGGCATCCACTTCATAACTGTCCAACGCATATTCGACGTAGGCGGTCGTGAAGATCACCAGCGTGTTGCGGTGGATCGTCCGGGCAAAATCCAGCCCATTGATACCCGGCATCTTAATATCCAGAAAGACCAGGTCGACCGGATGTTGTTGCAGGAACAGCCCTGCCGTGGTGGCGTCGCCGAAGCTGCCTGCCGGATGCAGTGCGGGTGTTTCCTGTATCAGTAATTCGATGGCTTTGCGGCCTAACGGTTCATCATCTACTATAATGCAATTCATAATTTTATTTGTAAATCAATTGTATATGTTATCTTGTTTTCTTCTATACGCAGCGTATGGTCCTTCCCATACAAGAGTTGCAGACGCCGTTTGATATTGGCAAGCCCTAAGCCTCCGTCCCGCTTTTCCTCCTGACTGAAAGTGGGCTTTGAATTGACGCATATAAATTGCAGGCATCCTCTTTCCACCCTAAAAAGGAGATGGACATACGAGAGATTGCAGTTATCATTGTTGTGCTTCACCGCGTTCTCCACAAACGGTATCAGCAGGAGTGGAGGGAGCGAGACTTCTTCGACCGGACCTTCGCGGGTGATGATAAAATTGAAGTTATCCCGTCTCAACTTTTCCAGATTGAGGAAATCGGTTAGGAAATGAATCTCGTCTTCCAGCCGGACGGACACGGCGTTACGGTCGTTCAGCTGATACTTTAGCAATTCGTTCAGCTTGCGAAGCACCTTTGCCGCCTCTTCCGGATTTTCCTGCGTCAGCACATTGGCATTGTTCAACATATTGAAGAGAAAATGCGGGTTGATCTGGTTCTTCAGCTGTTCCAGTTCCGACTGCATCGTGGTTTCTTCCAGCTCCCGTATCTCCTGTTCATAAATGACCCAATGCTGGAAAAGCAGGATGGAAGTCGTACCGGCAATCGTCAACGCCAGCGAAAAGACCGAAGAAAAGAAGTTCAGGATAATAATCGACCAATCCGCTTCCTGTAAATTTTTTTGAAGATCATTATTCGAAATCAATTGCAGGCATATAACCAACAGGATGGTCATAAAAACTACTGCCGCCATCATCATCAGATAGGAAAAGAACCGGTTCCTGAACAGCAAGCGCGGAACCAATATATACACGTTTGCATAGATAGGTATCAGAAATACCGCCATCAAAAGAGAGCCGACTATGGGATGGTCTCCGAAGGGATATTCGTTATAGAAATTTGCAATTGCCATAATAAGACTCACAGCCAACAGTAAAGAATGGCGGAGGATATGGTATTTACGGCTGATCAGAAGTTCTACGATTGCATTCATCGGCTTAGAGTTAAGTGCATATTAATCCTGTTTTCCGTATCACCTTGTACTTCTTCTAAGGAGTATGTTTCGTATAACAGTTCTAACCGGCGGCGGATATTGTCGAGCTTGGAAACATCATGATGCCGGACGGAACTGGCACAGCTGAAGATGAGTTCTCCTTTTTCCACCCGGAAGGACAGATGGATGTAGTATTCTTTCTCTATCCGTTCGCTTTGATAGATGAAATATTCGACGAACGGGATAAAAAGCAGGGGCGGGACCAGCAAATAATTGACCGGTCCTTCTTTCGTGATTGTAAAATGCAGCATCGGGTTCAGCATCTTTTCCAGATTCAGGAAGTTTTCTAAAAAAGAGAGGTCAGCCGAAAGGAATACCTTTTCCCGGCTGCTGTCGTAGAGCTGATAGCGGAGCAACTTTCCCAACTGGACGAGGATAGCGGATGTTTGTCGCGGGTCTACGACAGCCAATTCCGTTGCCTTGGATAGCATATTCAGCAGAAACTGCGGGCTGACCTGGTTCTTCAACCGTTCCAATTCCGAATGAAGCTTTTCTTTTTTCAGCTTGCTTGCCCGCTGCCCGTAGTCGAGCCAGTGGCGAAGCAACGTGATCATCGAAGGACCGATGCAGCAAATCAGAAATAACAGAAAGTTCGAGACAATCTCCAACGGAAAGAAGCGGTTCTTATAGAAATAGGAATATTGCCCGAACTCCACCCCGTATGATGTATAGGTATAATAATCGTATAGAAAAGCGGCCGATAGCAGGACTGAAACGACTAAGAATAGTGTCAGCCCGTACAGCCCGTACTTTTTCTTCAGCATCAACCGGGGGATCAGCACATATATATTCAGGTAGATCGCCGCAAGAAAGAGCATGAGGGAACCGGCGCTTTCAAGCAGGATGGCGCGACGGAAAAAGACGTTGTCTTCATAGAATGTGAAGTGCGCCAGATTGATCGAGATCATCATTACGAAGAAAATCAGGATCAGATGCCTGTATATCCTGTAGCGTGGCGCCATCAGAAAATTCATCAGTATATCGTCTGAAATCTTTTGTCTTGTCAGCATATTTGTCTTTTTATTCTTCTGTCCGATAAAGATGGTTATTTTTCTCAGAACCCGTACTTGATTGCCGCACTAATATAAGGGGAAAGCGAAAAATGCGGATCGAAATCTTTTCCCGTATCTTTAAAGAAGGCTTTCAAGGTACGGTCTGTATAGAACGCTGTCCGGTAAGGGGAGATGCCGAGCGTAACAGGGAGCGTCAGGTTTTTGCCCAATACAAACTCCGGCTGTAGCCCGGCTACGATGTATTGCTGGGTGAACATCTGCTTTTTATCGTCTTGTTCCGTAAAGGCAAGCATCCCGTCCATAGAGGCAATCAGTTTCAGGTTGAGCGACTTGTTGAGCCGCATGCCGCACGACATCTCGATTGCACTCACCATGGATATTTCCACCGTATAACGTCCCGTAAGCATCCAGTTCAGATAAAAGGCCGGGAAAACCATCGGATAGCCAAACGTACTGTTCAGCATGATCCCTCCGCCCAGATCGAGATTCTCCTTCAGGTGGCAGACAAAAAGAACGCCTCCGTTTCCCATCAGGTCTTTGAAAGAGAATTTGGAGAACTTGCCGGCATCCGTATAAATCCCGATCCCGACGGAGGCGATCAACGACCATTTTTCACTGATCGGGCGCATATGCATCAGCCCGATTTGCGCATCGAGGATGGAAGAGAGGTTTATTTCGGCGGCAAGTCCGTCGTTGTTCATCGTCGTATATGATCCTCCGCACGTAATGCCCCATGCAGAGATCAATTTATCATGCTCGTCTGTTTTCGCAACGATCGGGATATTAAAGCCGGCCTGCACGACTTTGGCATCTCCTTTTCCTCCGGTCTTATTGTTGTCTACGTCCCGGAAATTTGTTGCAGACATATACTCTGCTTTCAGAAATGCCTGTGCCATTACCGGTTGGCTGCCTGTCAGGGCGGCAAGAATCAAACTCCATACTAAATATTTCATACTCTTTCTTTATAATGTGTCTGCAAAACTATAAAAGTCGGCAACGCTGTTATTTTAAAGAGATGAAAAGGGGAAATACATAGATGAAATACCTGTTTTAATATACTTTCGCCCGGATTTCTCCGGCATCGACCTTTTCTGTTTGCGTCAGGATGATCCTGCCGGTCTGGTCGGCAAGGAAGACGCGGGGGATGGTGTTATCGGCAAAAAGGGAGTAGACTTTCCGTTTCGGGTCCGTGAAAAATTCCATATCATAGCTGTGTTCCCAGAAATAGGCAGAGACTTGTTCCTCCGTTTCGTCGCGGGCAATCAGGAGGACGCGGATGGACGGGTTGTCTTCGTATTCTTTATATAGGGCGTTTATATCCGGAAAAGCCTGCTGGCAATCTCGACAGGTCGTGCTGAAGAAAATGATCAAAGCTGTTTTGTCTTTCAAATCATTTACCGATATCGTTTCATGCCGGTTGGCAATGCTGAACACGGGTAACGGGTCGCCTTCCTTCAAGGCAAAGCTGCCGGAAGAAGGTACATCTTCCCGGACACAAGCCTGGAAAGATAACAGGCTGATTATGCAGAATAAAAGGTGTTTCATAACGACAAATATATAGTTTAATCGTTATACTTCATATCTTGTTGCATGGTTATTTGTATATTTCCTGTATATTTGCCTCTCGATTTCTAACAAGAATAGTAAAATGGCAGAAGTTACACCTGTAGTCCGGTTTATGCTGATTGGTACATTGAATGCGCTGATTACGGTCGCTGTAGTCTGGTTGATGATGGATGAATTCGACTGCAATTATATTGCAACGAATATCACCGCCTACATCATTGCCCAGATCAATAACTTCTTCTGGAGCAAATACTGGATCTTTACTTCCCGCAAAGGGAAATTCCGCCGCGAGGTCCCCTTGTTCCTGATCGCTTTCGGTTGTGCCTATTTCGCCCAGTTCCTTGCCCTGCTCGTGATGGTCGAAGTGCTCGACTTGAATGAATACCTGGCACAGTTCCTGGGGCTTTTCGTGTATGGAGCTGTCAATTATCTGATGAACAAGCGGGTGACGTTCTTGCATCGGTAACAGAAATGTAGCTTGAATGTAATACTTGTGACATGAGGTGATAGGATCTTTGCAGACTTATTAATCAATGCATAAATGAAATCTATAAAAACACTGTTAATCCTTTTTTTACTGTTGGTACAGCCGGTAAAAGGAGAAATAATTACAACTGATACGTTACCTGTCACAAGAATAAGACGTCTGCAAAATACTTTTGACGAGATCTCGTCCTCACGTGCTTACCAGATGTTCTACGTAGGCGTCCCGCTTATCGCAGGTGGAATCATTATCAAAAGCGAGAGCGACCACTTTCAGAGTTTGCGAAACGGTTACCTGCCGCGGTTCCATAAACATTATGACGACTATCTGCAATATCTTCCGGGAGCTGTCATGATCGGGCTAAAAACCGCAGGAGTAGAAGGGCGGAGTTCCTGGGGACGGATGCTTACGTCCGATGTAGCTTCGGTTATTATTATGGCTTCGGTTGTCAACACAATGAAATCTACAACTAAGGTAATGAGACCGGACGGTTCCAACAGGCATTCTTTTCCTTCCGGGCATACGGCAACCGCTTTTATGACGGCAACCATGTTGAGTAAGGAATATGGCGGGCAAAGCCCCTGGTATAGTATTGCCGCCTATTCATGTGCGACGACAACCGGCATAACCCGTATGCTGAACAATAAACACTGGCTGAGCGATGTGATGGTAGGAGCCGGTATCGGTATTATTTCAACTGAAATAGGATACTGGATCGGAGATCTGATTTTTAAGGATAAAGGTATTACCCATTTTGCAGCTTCCCATGAATTGAACCGGATATATAATCCTTCCTTTCTGGGGGTAAGCTTAGGATTCAACATTATACCTGGCAAATATCAGTTGTCCGATAAATCGAAGTTAGATTTTTCCACCGGTTCCAGTGCCGGGGTGGAAGGGGCTTGGTTTCTGAATCCTTATTTGGGGATAGGCGGACGTTTTGCTGTTGCCAATATGCCCGTAATGATAGATGGCAGTCTGCAAGATGACCCTTTGGATATTATGACAGGCTACGCCGGTGCTTATTTCTCTTACCCGATAACCTCTTACTGGTTGATAGGGGGCAATCTTTTAGCCGGATATAATTATGCCACGGAATGTAAACTCACGAACATGTCAGTAGGCAAGCAAGGGGGAGTGGGAGCCGGTGCCGGCTGTTCGTTCACCTTCCGTGCAAAACAAAATCTGGCTGTCCGCTTCTACCTCGACTACAACTTGATGAAAAGTATTCTCCCCTCCAAAGAAAATGCCGTACAAGTCTATACTTTGGGCAGTTCGGTTTCTCTTGCGTTCTAATATTTCCGGTCTGTTTATTTCAACAAGTGATTAAACTTGGTTAGTCAAAATCGCCTATGAAATGGTTTTGCAGTACTTCATGGAGTAATTGTGCCGTAAAGGAAGGAACAACCCGGCAGATAGAGCGAACGATGCGGTATGCGCGACACTTCAATGCCGACCCGCTATTCATGTCACAACTGTAACACAAAAGAAATCCAACCGTAACACAGAAGGAAGACAGCTGTGACATGAAAAGAATACAGTTGTAACATGAATAGGATTACGGATATTATAACCTAAATTACAGGACCTGTATAATATCTGCCACCTCCGCCCGTGCCTCCCGGATCAAATCCGCGGGTGCAAGCAGTATCTGCAAGCCTCGCTGTCCGGCGCTTACATAGATATGGTCGAATTGTTCGGCTGTATGGTGGATATATGTCGGGAAATGTTTCTTCATGCCGATGGGAGAGCAGCCGCCGCGAATATAACCAGTGAGCGGGAGCAACTCTTTGACGGGGATCATTTCGCAACTTTTGTTGCCGGAGACTTTGGCGGCTTTCTTCAAATCGACTTCGTTGGCTCCGGGGATGACACAGACGAAATAACCGTTTTTATCGCCATGCAGGATTAACGTTTTGAAAACCTGTGCTACATTCTCGCCCAACTGAGCGGCAACGTGTGTCGCGCTCAGATCGTTTTCATCTACTTCGTAGGGGACCAGCTGGTAGGCTACTTTGGCCTTATCCAGCAGGCGTGCTACGTTTGTCTTGTTAATTTTCATCGTTTATATTCCTTTCATAGAAAGTTGAACCCGCTTACGGACGAGATCAACGCTTAAAACCTTTACTTTCACATGCTGGTGGATCGAGACGACCTGGGTCGGATCGCTGATGAAACGATCAGCTAACTCGGAGATGTGCACCAACCCGTTTTCCTTTATGCCTACATCGACGAAACATCCGAAGTTTGTGATGTTTGTGACGATACCCGGCAGGACTTGTCCCTCTTTCAGGTCTTCGATTGTCTTGACCGTCGGGTCGAAAGAGAACACCTGGATGGCTTGGCGGGGATCGCGTCCCGGTTTGTCGAGCTCTTCCATGATGTCGAGCAGTGTCGGCATACCGACTTTGTCCGTGACGTATTTCTTCAGGTCGAGTTTCTTCTTCAATTCCTTATTGGAGATCAATTCGGCAACCGTGCATTTCAGATCTTTTGCCATCTGTTCCACGATCGGATAACTCTCCGGGTGTACAGCCGAATTATCAAGCGGATTCTTACCTTCCTGGATACGGAGGAAACCGGCGCTCTGTTCGAATGCCTTTTCACCCATACGGGGAACTTTCAGCAGTTCGCGGCGGGATTGGAAAGGACCGTGCTCGGTACGGTAATCCACGATATTCTGCGCCAGCGTTGGACCGAGGCCGGAAATATAAGTGAGCAGATGCTTACTGGCCGTATTGACATTGACACCGACCAGGTTCACACAGCTTTCGACGGTCTGGTCGAGGCTCTTTTTCAGCGCGCCTTGTTCGACGTCGTGTTGGTATTGGCCCACACCTATGCTTTTCGGATCGATCTTAACCAATTCGGCAAGCGGATCCATCAGGCGGCGTCCGATGCTGACGGCACCACGAACCGTCACGTCGTATTGCGGGAACTCGTCGCGGGCTATCTTGGACGCCGAATAGATGGAGGCGCCATTTTCGCTGACAACGAACACCTGCACCTTACGGTCGTAACGGATGTTGGTAATGAACTGCTCCGTCTCCCGGCTTGCCGTCCCGTTGCCGATAGCAATTGCGTCGATGGCATAGGTCGAAACCAGCTGGGCTACTTTTGCCGCAGCCTTGCCCTTTTCGTTCTGGGGCGGATGTGGATAGATGGCTTCGTTGTGCAGCAACGCCCCTTGTGCGTCGAGACAGACCAGCTTGCAGCCGGTCCGGTAACCGGGATCGACTCCCAACACGCGTTTCTGTCCCAATGGGGGAGCCAGCAACAGTTGGCGCAGGTTCTCGGCAAACACGCGGATCGCTTCTTCGTCGGCTTTCGCCTTGCTGAGATTGGCAAACTCGGTTTCGATGGAAGGCTTCAGGAGGCGTTTGAACGAGTCGTCCACGGCGGTTGCCACCTGTTCGGAGGCCTCATTCCGTCCCCGTACGAAACGACGTTTCAGGCGGTCCAGGCAGTTATCCGTATCCGGTGAGATGCTGACACGCAGGATGCCTTCGGCCTCTCCCCGGCGAAGTGCCAGCAGACGGTGCGAGCTGGCCCGGTTCAACGGTTCGCTGAAGTCGAAGTAATCACGATATTTGGCGCCTTCTTCCTCTTTTCCTTTGATCACTTTGGAGGTGATGATTGCTGTGTGCGAAAAGGAATTACGTACGGCGTTACGGGCCTCTTCGTTCTCGTTCACCCATTCGGCAATGATATCGCGGGCTCCCTGCAAAGCTTCCTCGGCGTTTTTCACTTCTCCCTTTATGAATGCCTTTACCCGTGCGAGCAGGTTCGGTTCGTTCTGCATCATCACGACCTGGGCAAGCGGTTCGAGACCTTTCTTGCGGGCTATCTCCGCCTTAGTGACGCGCTTGGGTTTATAGGGAAGGTAGATGTCTTCTATTTCCGTACTGTCCCACGAGTCCTCGATACGCTTTTTCAGTTCGGGGGTCAGCTTCCCTTGTTCTTCTATAGAGGAGAGGATCGTCTCTTTTCTCTTTTTCAGCTCGGTCAGCTTATCCAGCTGGTCCTTGATATTCCCGATCTGTACTTCATCCAGTCCTCCGGTTACTTCTTTCCGGTAACGGCTGATGAAAGGGATGGTTGCACCTTCGTTCAGCAATCCGATGGTTCGCTCCACCTGTCCGGCAGGGATGTTCAGGATGCGTGAGATGAGTGCATGGAATGATGTGATCATATAGCTTTTAAATTCTTTATGTTTAAGTCGCAAAGATAATAGTTTGGCGTTTATTTAGCTTCCGCTCACGAGTTCTTTCTCGAAATATTTGCAAGTGACGTTTATTTTCAAGACATTTGTCACTCGAATGTTTTTCTTATATCATAAAAAAATGCATGTATGATGTCAGTCTTTCCTGATGAAAAAGTATTAGAACAAGAATATAAGGATTTATCCGGTTTGCTTTCAAATATCGTTAGTTCCGTTCCGATGTATCTCTTTGTGAAGGATACGGGTAATGATTTCCGCTATGTTTATGCCAGTCCGATGATGGAACAGTTATTTGGGCAGTATCACGGAGATATTGTCGGAAAAACTGATTTTGAACTATTTAACGATCCCGTAGTGGCACAGGCTTTCCGGGATAAGGATCTGGATGTGTTGAAAAGCCGGAAAACACAGCGGTTTGTTGAGCAAATGATAGACAGGGAGGGTGTCCTTCGCTCGATCGATACGATGAAAATGTTGGTTCCCCGTGAAGGAAAGGCCCCTTATTTATTGGGAATGTCCTGGGATATCACCCGTCAGCAACAGATCGAAGAGGAGCAGCAGGAAAACAACAAGCGTCTGGCTCTTTCCTGTCAGGCCGGGAAGATATATCCCTGGATTTGGGATGTGATCAATGAGACAGCCGAGCTCTCTTTTGCCAAAGACGGAGAGATTATCCATACGTTTATTACCCACGAAAGCTTTACTGAAAAGATACATCCGGATGAGCAACAAATGTATCGGGATGTGGTGAATGCTTTTGCACGGGGAGAAACCGATTCGCTCCGCCTGAGTTTTCGTTGCCATTATTTCTCTGACGAATATGTGTGGCTGGAAAAGATAGGGGAGGTCTATGAATATGATAAGGACGGCAAGCCATCCAAAGCAATTGGTATTTTGCGTGATATTACGGTGGACAAGCAACATGAGGAAGATGTCCGGGCCAAACATCTGGCAGAGGAAAGCGACCGGATGAAATCGGCCTTTATCGCGAATATGAGCCATGAAATCCGTACGCCGTTGAATGCAATCGTAGGCTTTTCTACCCTGTTGGCACAGGCTGATACGGAAGAAGAGAAGCAGGAGTATCTGCAGATTATCCAGTCGAGCAACGAGTTTCTGTTGCAGCTGATCGGGGATATTCTGGATATCTCCAAGATCGAATCCGGCAAGTTGGAGTTCGTGTACACTACTTTTCGCCTGAATGAGATATTCCAACCGCAGGAGCGAGCCTTTTCCCTTCGGGCCGAACCGGGTGTGAAGGTCTGTTTCGAGACCGACGGCAATGATTATTATATCGAATCGGAAAAGACGCGATTAACGCAGGTGATTACCAATTTCCTGTCTAATGCGATTAAGTTTACCTCTTCCGGTTCCATCTGCTTCGGATATAGGATTACGGAAACGGGAATTTATGCGTATGTCACAGATACGGGAACCGGTATCGCGAAAGAACATCTGTCGTCTGTCTTTGACCGCTTTGTCAAACTGGATATGTTTAAACAGGGAACAGGGCTCGGGCTTTCCATCTGCAAAACCATTATTTCGATGTTGAAAGGGGAAATAGGCGTCAAGTCGGAAGTCGGAAAAGGGTCTACCTTCTGGTTTGCGATTCCCTGCACGCCGATAAAAGTTTCCTAATCCGGCTGGTTCAGCCGGATGATCCGGTCAGCCAATAATCGCAATTCTTCCGGATTATGGGAGGAGAAAAGAACCGTTTGACCGCTTATGGCCTGCCGCTGGCGAATACGTCCGATAATCCGGCTGCATAAGGCTTCGTCCAATCCTTTGAACGGTTCGTCCATCAGCAGGAGGAGGGAAGGATAGGCGAGGGCGCGGGCGATTGCAACCCGTTGTTGCTGCCCGAAACTCAATTCATATGGGTAACGGTTTTCCAGCCCCTCTAATTCCATCTCCTTTAGTAAGGAAACGGCTTGTTGCAAAGCGGCCTCTTTCTTTAAATGAGCCGCTAAAGGGAAGGCGATGTTTTCCGTTATTGTCAGTTGGTCAAGCAGTTCCGGCTCTTGGAATACACAGGCTATCCCTTCTTTACAGGCCTTTTCGATCTCTCCTTGTGCCGGTTGCAAAATGCTACCGGCAAGATTGAGCAATGTTGTCTTGCCGGTTCCGGAAGGGGCTGTGATTCCGTAGACAACTCCTTTCTCAAAGGTATAGCTGAAATGGGACAACACAGGCTGTGTGCCGTATTGGAATGAAACGTTGTCCATCCGGATTTCGCAACAACCCTCCGGCGCCGGCAATTCGGAGGTATGCTTGTTATAATGTATAGGAAATTGTTGTCTCCCCAACCAACTGATTCCTTTATCAAAAAGATAACTGATCAGTATCGCTACAATCGTCCACGCCATCAGTTCGGGAACGGCAATGAAGACTTGCGCCTGTTTCATCTCTCCGCCGATACCCGGATTACACTGCGCCAACACTTCTCCCATGATAATAGCACGCCAGCCAAAGCCGGATGCAGAAGCGAGGCCGCTATACAGGAATGGCTTCAACTGCGGATAGATGACTTGCGTCAACTTGTTCCACCGTCCGATCCGGAATTGGCGCGCCATGATTGAAAGCTCTTTCCGTTGGTTACGGATTCCTTTTGTCAGGTTTTCCGTAAGGAGCGGAAACATGGTCAGGAAAGCAATCATCAGGGGAATACTTTCCGGACGGAGGAAAATCAGTGCCAGAAGAATAAAGGAAATAACCGGAACAGACCGCATGATTGCCAGCAAGGGACGGAACAACTCGTATATCCATTCCCGCTTATTGAACAGGAAAGCGATTCCCGTAGCAGCGATTAAAGAGATCAGCATACCCGTAATGCCCCGTAGCAGAGTGGCTGCAACAGACTGATAGAACGATCCGGATGTGAAAAGCATAATAAGTGTCTCCAACAGGCGGGGCACGGACGGCACCAGGTCCGGCAAGCCGACAAGCATTGCCAGCAGTTGCCAGGCGAGCAATAAAAGGCCAATCGATATGAGTGTAAAGACGCTTTTCTTCATGATCCGGCTATTTATAGAAGCCTTCGTCCGGGAGTTTCCCACCGAGGGCTTTCGGTTCATATTCTTTTATCAATTGCAAGAAACGGACTATGTTTTCTTTTGCTTCGGAGGCTGGCTTATAATCGATCTTACACCGTTCAACGCTTTCGGGAGTCAACATTCCCGGTGCAAAGACACCTTCCGTTTCCAGTATGCGGATCGCCTGTTCCGGATGTCTGGTTGCAAAACGGCAGGAAGATTGGAGCAGGCTGTCTATTTCAGCCTGTTTCTCTGTCAGGGCAGGAGCATAGAGTACCGCTGTCTGGGAGAACCCGGAAAAGGCGGAATCCGGCCTGTTAAGGTCTGCCAGGATTTGCAATGTGCTGTCCTTACGCAAAGCCATACTCAGGAATGGCTCCCCCAAGACGGCGTTGTCCACTTTTCCGGCCAGTAGTCCTTGCATCACTTCGCGCGCTGTCGTGAATGTATAATTTCGGGAATAATCGAGTTTATGCCTGTCGAGATAATAACGAGTGAGGATATCCGGCGTAGTCCCTGCGCCGAATATATGCAAAACGGGCTTATTCTCTTCGGAAGTTTCTTTGGTGGGTTTGCCGGTCAGGTAAAGAGTGCCCCATATCGGACATCCAGCCAAATGGTATTGTACACCTTTATTATACAGATTGGCGGCGCTGATCATAGGCAGTACGGCGATATCGGCTTCTCCCTTAATCATTTCAGCCTGCATCAAGTCTGGAGAATCGACCAGCCGTACAACAACCGGCTTGCCGTCTATCTCCGGTGCATTCCCCATCCATTCGGCAAAAGCAATGGCAGACGGGCCGCGAAGGACGGAGACGCGTATCGCTTCGGCTTCTTTCTTCGGACTGTTGCAACAGCATAAAATAAATAGCAAACAAAGGCATCTGAGAAATGTCATCGCTTCATAAGTTTCCGGCAAACTTAAGCAAAAACTTGCGATGGATAAAAAAGTTTCACCTTTTTCTTCAGGGTGAAACTTTAGTTCCATGCCTATGAAACTTTAGTTCCCTCGTGAAGAAACTTTAGTTCCATGCCTATGAAACTTTTTCTTTATGCCTGTGTAAATGATGATGGATGGGAAGCAATGTCTCAATGGAAGGAATGTATATAAAAAATTAAAGGCTGTCTCACGACAACCCCTAACCAACTTTGTTAACCTTAAATCTAATACTATTATGAAAAAACCACAGTGCAAATATACGGGTATTCCTGTAGCTGTCAATAGATAATGTATTAAATTTTGTTCTTTCGCTTTTAATAAAAGCTAATATCTTTAAACTGCTTGTTTTTTATACGTCATCAGGCTTACCAAAACCATTGCAAGAACTGATAACGGCAATGCAAACAGGATCGGATCGATAGCAAACCAGGGATAAACATCGATCAGGACATCCCGGCCGCATAACATTTTGCAGAGGCCGACTGCACCTGCTTCCGCTTTATGAAGGAACAACATCGCAAAAAGACTTGCCAACGCCCCTGTCCATAAACTGGCAAGCGCTCCTTCCTTGGTCGCTTTCTTCCAGAAAAGGGAACAGAAGTAGGCGGGGAGGAAAGTAACGGCACAAACTCCCATGAACAGGGCTGTTCCGCGTGCGATAATACCCGCACTCAGCGTATAACAGATGATGTAACTGACCAAAATGGCACAAAGTACGCCGATGCGTACGCCCATTGTCGAGTTCGTGTTGCTCTTCTTATGTCCCAACCCGGGGAAAATATCGGCGCCGAAAGAGGCTCCCATGGTATGGAACTGTGCACTGAGCGTGGACATACTTGCCGACAGGATACACAACATAAACACGGCGCTGAACCATTCCGGCATCGCCCGGCCGATAAACAGCGGGATAATTTTGTCCATATCCTTGATCGCTTCGGAAGCAACCACGCCTTCCGTTTTCAGGAAAAACAGGTTCGACAAGGCGCCGACATGATAAATGGCTCCAACTGTTACAATCAGGAAGACACAGCCGATCAAGACACCCCGGTTCAACTGCTTGGTACTTTCCACCATCATAAAGCGTACCACCAACTGGGGTTGTGCCAAGCAACCAATGCCGACACCCAAAATGAGAGAAGTCACTAACGTGTACCACTGTGGAGATCCGGTTACCGGCATTGCCGTCCATCCCTGATGCCCCAACTCTTTAAAGCGTTCCGGAACGAGCGGAGCTATCTCCGTCAGCTTATGGTTGGCTTCGATAAAGCCCATATCCATCACCCGGTAGAACCAGAAAAGAAGGAACAGCATACAGGCAAACATGATAACCGCCTGCAGGGCATCCGTATACAGCACACCTTTGATTCCACCCGTGATCACATAGGCGGCAACAATAAGAGTGAAGATCAGCAAGGCCAGATGCAGGTCTATATGGAACATCTGTTCGATAAACACGGCACCTCCTTTCATCACGACTGCTGCATAGAGCGGCATACCGATAAAGATGACTGCAGCGATAAAAACCTGTATGGAGCGCGACTTATAATGAGCTCCCAATAGTTGCGGGAAAGTACGGGCATTATACTTCTCGCCTAATTTGCGGGTGTTACGCCCGAAGACGATAAAAGCGATGACAACGCCCATAAACATATTCAACAAACACAGCCATTGGATTCCCATACCGAATGTGGCGGCAACACCCCCGAAACCGACAATGGCGGATGCGGAGATAAATGTCGCCCCATAGGAAAGGGCCATGATGATGGGGTTTACTTTCCGTCCCCCCAGCAAATAGTCGCTGGCATTTTTCGTCTGTTTGTACCCGATGTATCCCAGCCATGCCAGGATAAACATATAGATGATTACTACGATACCTAAAGTCAGTGTATTCATTTTTCCGGCTCTTGTGAGTTAGTACTGTCTTCGTCGCCTTTATTCCAATGGGTTACGCCAAACCAAATGGAATAGAACAGGCATATTAAGGCTAACAGATAGGCAAGCCAGATGCCAGGGTCGCTAATTCCGAACATGTAGAGTTGTTTTATAGTTTAATCAAATCGCTTTCACAGATGTATTCCAGATTCTGGCGGCGGATCACTTCGCGGGCTGCTTCCCGGTTGTTCGTCCGCAGGATCAGGATCGATTTCTCTTTGACGGAGAAACAATACATATATTCGATGCTCAATCCGGCTTTAGTGAAGCAAGACAATGTCTGTGCAAAGCTGCCTGCACAGGAATCGGTGACGATTGCCAACACGTCGGTCAGGTTTGCACTGACATTATTACTTTTCAGGATTTTGTACGCTTCCTGCGGGTCGCTGACGATAATACGCAGGATACCGTATTCGGATGTGTCGGCAACGGTAGCAGCAATAATCCGTATCTTTTCTTCGGCCAGCATTGCGAGGATTTCACTGAGCTTGCCATATTTATTTTCCAGGAAAATAGAAATCTGATTGACTGTCATTTTGAATTATGAATTATGAGTTATGAATTTTGAATCTTTAGCAAAGTTTGCGTAAGTCTTTTACACGGACTGCCTTTCCTTCCTGTACCGGCAGGGAGCCTTTGGCCACAAGTTTCAGGTGGGGAGTCAGCAGCAGCTCGTCTTTCAACTGACGGGTGACGTCTTTTGCCAAACGTTGCAGCACGCTGTAATCATCGGTAAAGAGATCGCTCAATTCTACTTCGATCAGCATTTCGTCGTTGTTGCCTACCGTTTCGATAGTGATCAGGTAGTTGCTGCCCAGTTCCTTGAACTGCATCAATATTTTTTCTATCTGGATCGGGAAGAGGTTGACACCTTTCAGGATGATCATGTCGTCGCTGCGGCCTTTGAAACGTGCTAACCGCCTGTGTGTACGTCCGCAAGGACAGTCTCCTGGCAAGAAGCAGGTGAGGTCGCGCGTACGGTAGCGGAACAAGGGCATGGCTTCCCGATTGATAGTGGTCAGGACCATTTCCCCGACTTCTCCTTCTTTTACAGGCTGCAAAGTGACCGGATCGACAATCTCCACGATTACATTGTCTTCCCAGATATGAAGCCCGTTTTGTTCCGTACATTCGAATGCGACACCCGGACCGTTCATTTCCGACATTCCGAAACAGTTATATGCTTTTACGCCTAACAGCTGTTCGATACGGCGGCGCTGTTCTTCCGAATGGGGTTCAGCGCCGATACAAACAGTATGCAGTTTGGTGTCACGACGGGGGTCGAGGCCTATTTCATACATCACTTCCGCCAGACGGGTCGCATAGCTGGGTATGATATGGAGGCAGGTCGTTCCGAAATCCGTAATAAACTTAATCTGCCGTTTGGTATTCCCGGCTGCGGCAGGCACTGTCAGGCAACCTAATTTTTCAGCTCCGTACTGGAATCCCAAACCGCCGGTAAACATACCGTAGCCGGATGTATTCTGGAAAACATCGGTGTCGCGTATGCCGACCATATACATACAGCGTGCAACCTGATTCGCCCACTGGTCGAGGTCTTTTGCCGAGTGCAACACGACAGTCGGGTTACCGGTCGTTCCACTGGACGAGTGGATACGTACGCAGTCTTTAATAGGTATGGCAGCCATTCCATAGGGATAATTGTTGCGGAGATCGTCTTTCGTCGTGAAAGGGATCTTCTGCAAATCATCCAAGGATTGAATACTATCGGCTGTTATGCCGTTTTCTTTGAATACTTTACTGTAGAAAGGAGAATTTCCGGCTAATTCTATTGTCTTTTTTAATCGCTCCAACTGTAGCTTTTCCAGATCTTTGCGACTCATGGTTTCAATATCTTTCTGCCAATATTCCATCGTTTTTCGTATTATTATGTGTTTAATTCATGAAATTAGACTGCAAATGTATCTTTTATTTTGGATAGATTGTATATTTCTGGTCGAAAATATGGAAGAGGAAATTTTTTTAGGATTGTTAGCTGAAATATTTTTAGTACATTTGTCAAGTAGGTAATGTAAGAGTTGTGACCCTTAAATAATTTCACAAATGAGTAAATATAGCGATTTCTCGAAAGAAGAACTGATCCATCGCATTGAAGTGCTGGAAGCCGGGATGACGTTTTACGAAAATCAACAAAAGTCTGAAATACAAGATGAAAACCTTCTTAATCAAAGAAAGTTGAATTTTTTGAATATTCTTATGAATACGATCTTGTCCAATATTTTTGTGGCAATATCGGTAAAGGATATTTTTGCCGGTTTCAAATATATCTACTTTAATCAGGCGGCGGAACAATTCACTGGAGTTAAAGCTGATGATATAATCGGAAAGACCGATTTTGAATTGTTTCCTGATTCCCGCCGGGCGCATGAAATGCGTACGGAAGACTATTCGACCATCAAAAACGGACGACTGGAAAAATATATGGTGGAATATGAAAAACCGGATGGCGGAATCCGCATCGTGAATAATATCCGTTTGCTGATTACCAATCCGGACCCGGAAGCTTCTCCGTTGATTTTAACGATGATGTGGGATATTACCGAACAACGGGAGAATGAGCTGAACTTGATCAAAGCGCAGGAAGCAGATAAAATGAAAAACGCTTTTATCGCGAATATGAGCCATGAAATCCGGACTCCGTTGAATGCAATCGTCGGATTCTCCCATCTGATTACGGAGACGGACAATGCCAGCGAGGCACAGGAATACCTGTCCATTATCAGTAACAGCAGTGAACAGTTGTTGCAGCTGATCAACGATATGCTCGATTTTGCGAAAATAGAATCGGGTACGCTTAATTACAATAAATCGTGGGTGGATTTGAAAGATGTTTGCCATAATATATATGTAAGCCAATCTCTGAAAATGACATCGGATGTTGCTTTGTTGTTCAATGAAAGCCTTTTGCCTTCTATCCGGGTATTTACAGATGCACAACGGATAGAACAAGTGCTAAACAATCTGATGTCCAACGCGATCAAATGCACGACCTACGGTTTCATTTCCTTGTCTTACAAAGTCGAAAAAGAATGTGTCCGCTTATCCGTTACTGATACCGGCGTCGGGATTGACTCCGATAAGCTGTCAACGGTGTTTGAGCGTTTTGTCAAACTGGACAGCTTCCGCCAGGGGACAGGTTTGGGACTGTCGATCTGCAAAATGATCGTGGAGAAATTGGGAGGCGAAATCGGCGTTGAGTCTGAACCGGGTAAAGGTTCCACTTTCTGGTTCACACTTCCCATAGGCAATGAAGAGGAAAAGCTCGACACCGAAGGAAATGAGGATATCGTTTTTGCAAAAGACGCTGTACTTGATGCGCTGCCGGGGCAATATACGATACTGATAGCAGAAGATGTGCTGGAAAACTATTTATTATTGCAGGCAATTCTCAAAGGGAAATACCGGTTATTGCATGCCGTAGACGGAAAGCAGGCCGTGGAAATGTTCCGCAAATATAATCCGGATATTATCCTGATGGATATTAAAATGCCGGTGATGGATGGCTATGCCGCAACAAAAGAGATCCGGGCATTATCGGCAAGTGTACCGATTCTTGCTTTGACGGCTTTTGCGTTTAAACAGGAAAAAGAGCAGGCAATGGAATATGATTTTACCGATTATCTGACCAAACCGGTAGATATTCCGATGCTGAAACATAAGATTAAGTATTATTTAAATAAGATAGAGGTATGAAAAATGTATTTTTATTCCTGGCTACAGGATTTGAAGAGATTGAAGCTTTAGGTACGACGGATATCTTACGTCGGGGCGGTGTCCGGGTTTCTACGGTATCGATTATGGGAGAACTGCAGGTTATGGGCGCCCATAATATACCGGTAGTGGCCGACTACTTGTTTGAAGATGCGGACTTTAGTGCGGCGGATGCGTTGGTATTACCGGGTGGGATACCCGGCAGTAATCATTTGAATACCTGTACGCGGTTGAAAGAACTGGTCATGCAGAAATTTGAGGAAGGAAAGCTTTTGGCTGCTATCTGTGCCGGTCCGATGGTATTAGGCGGATTAGGGCTGCTGAAAGGACGTAAAGCGACCTGTTTCCCTTATTTCGAACCGACTATGGTCGGAGCTATACCGACAGAGAACGGGGTGGAACAAGACGAAAATATCATAACCTGTAAAGGTCCCGGTTTTGTGTTCGATTTTGGCTTGACAATCCTGAAAAACCTTAAGGACGAAGAGATCGCGGAAGAAGTCGCAGCCGCTCTGCTTGTGGCTAATCCGGAGTCGTCGAAGGCCGAATCGTGAATTTCCGGGGATAGTTGAACGCGATTGCCAATAACGCGCCGGCCCCCAATAAATAAGGATAATAGAGATATTGCATTATCTCGATAGGAGAGACGTGTCCTAAGCCTGCTGCCATCAATAACTGTGCTCCGTACGGAATAATACCTTGTACAAAGCAGGAGAAAATGTCCAGTAGGCTTGCGCTGCGTCTCGGATCTATTTTGAAACGGTCTGCGATGTCTTTGGCTATCGGGCCTGCCATAATCAAAGCGATGGTATTGTTTGCAGTGCAAAGATTGGCGAAGCTGATTAAAGCGGCAATACTTACTTCTGCACCTTTTGAGGAACGGATATGGGAAGTCAGCTTTAAAATAATCCAATCGATCCCACCGTTATACCGTATCATTTCCAGCATTCCTCCGGCCAGCAAAGTGACGATAATCAGTTCACCCATATTGGTAATACCAAGCCCCATCGAAGCATTCCATCCCCAAATATCAAAACCTCCGGTAATCAGTCCGACAACGCCGGAAAGGAGAATTCCGATTATCAGAACCATCATTACATTTACACCGCAAATTGCTGTTACCAGTACTACCAGATAGGGCAGAACCTTGATCCATTCGATAGGTCCCGTTTCGTATGTACTGTCTATCCCGCTACCGATCAATACATATATAATACCTGTCAGAATCGCGATAGGAAGAGCAATACGGATATTTACTTTAAACTTATCGTTCATGTTGCAGCCCTGTGTCCGGGTTGCAACAATAGTCGTATCTGAGATGAAGGATAAGTTGTCACCAAACATAGCCCCGCTCACGACTACACCCAGCATGAGCGCATCGGGCATTCCGGTTTTATCCGCAATCCCGACAGCGACGGGGGCCAAAGCGACGATTGTTCCGACTGAAGTTCCGACTGAAATCGAAATAAAACAAGCTGCTAAAAAGATGCCTGCCGCCAATAAATTGCCGGGCAGAATAGACATAGCCAAGTTTACGGTGGCATCGACAGCCCCCATCGCTTTTGCCGTTTGCGCGAAGGCTCCGGCAAGGATGAAGATCAGCACCATCAGCATGATGTTACTGTTAGCGGCTCCCCGGCAAAATTGTTCGATCCGGTTACTTAGTTTTCCCCCTTTGGAAATAGCTATGGCAACAACCGAAGCAACCACAAACGCCACTGTAATGGGCATCTTGTAGAAATCTCCGGCAATAATGGAAACAACCAGGTAGGACAACAGGAAAACGGCCAGTGGCGTCAATGCCCACGGGTTTGGGGCGTGATGGAGTCGGGAACTATTTTGATCTGTCATTGCAAAACCGTAATATTAGAACGTGAATCGTAGCGCAATCCTGATACCTCCCTTTTTGATATCCGGGTGATTCAGGTAAGTCAGTCGTCTGTAATAATCGATGCGCAATATCTTGAATATGTTTTCCAGACCGACGCTACATTCCATATAAGGCGTATTGCCTAATGGCTGTGTTCCTTCCGGCAGCAGGAAGAGTCCCGGAGTCAAAGTCGGATTGTTTTTATCCGTCAACCCGCCGTATATCATATTAAAGGAAACCACTTCGCGCAGGCGCAGCCACTTAATTCCCGGAATGCGGTTTAGTATCCAACCCTTCAGGTAGTAAGTCGCATTAAAGGATACATATTGGTCGGTGACAAACTCCAAGGCACTCATCATGTGGAACGCTTCCGGCTGGATTGTAACGGACTGGTTTGTGTTGGGTAGGACCAGCAGAGGGAAAGGAACTTTATCCCAAACCTTTCCGGCTTTCAATTGCGCATCGATATGTCCGAATGAAGACAACCAGATACGCTTTTCGGCGCTGATCTCCGTATGGTTATAATTGTAGTCACCTCCTAATACGCCTTTAATGCCCAACTGGTGGGAGAGCTTGAAGACCGGGGCATCTTTAGACAGGTTGAATACGGATTCTTTGCCCGAGCGCCCGTTATAAGACCGTTCACCCGGAGCGAAGCGCAACTGTGTTCCGATCTCGGATGTCGTAAAATCTTTCAGCAGGTATAATTTGCCGGTCTCGTCGCGTTTAATGTACTGGAGCGTTCCGGCTGCTTCATTGTTTTGATTCATCAGCCATGACTTCCAAGTCAATCCGTTCAGCCATTCCTTCTCATATTGCAAAACACTTTTACGGATGTACTGCATCTTTGTGACGGGTTCGCCGACTTTCCAGGCGACAAAAATATTATCTTTACTGGTGAAAAGGAAGTCCTGCCCAGGCGTGTACACGTCATATTCCTGGATAAACGATAAGTTGTTGACCGGATTTTCCCCTTCGTGATACTCTTTTTTATTGAAACTATGCGTCAGCTTCAGGTTGTATTTTAATTTACGGTCGTTTGTTCCATATGCCAGATAGCCGCTTGCAAACCAATACGGACTCAGATTTGCCGTTGTCATTCCTCCGACACGCATACGGAAACCTTCCAGATGGTTTGCACTGAAAGTCGTATTCATCGGGCCAAAGTCGAACTTGGTCACTTTTTTATCGTTCGCAGTCGGAATATAACCCGTAATCAGTATCTCCGCCGTCTTGATAATGGCATTGAAAGCTGGGACCTTGCGCAATTGAGCCAATAAGTCTTTCAAGGCATCTTCTTTTTCTTTCAGAGGTATGGGACGGTTATGCATCCAGAAAGTATCGGGTTGCGCGGTCGCTTCCGGCAAGACATGTAACGCCCCCAAGAGGCCGAAGACCGAATCGGCATTCTGGACATTGAAATTATAGTTATCATAGTTCCTGAGCTGATGGGCATATAGTTGTTGTGTCCCTTTCACCACATAGAAATTGACAAAGGTGTTTTCCTGGTCGATCACCCAGGTACTGTCCGGCATCCGCTTGAATTCCTGTTCGATACGCAGTTTGTCTACCCAGTTCAGGTTGATGTTGGCAGGTGTGTTCAACAGTACCTTTTTGACAGCATAATTACCGTCGAGAGTTATATAAAGCCGTCCGGTAAACCCGTAACTTTCGCTGTTCGCCGGAACGAAAGCGAGGTCAACGCATTTATCACCTCCTATATCGAGCGTGTCCATGATATAGTAGTGGTAATAAGTGGTCGCCAACGTAGAGGATAAAGGGCTGACGAAACGGTTCAACAGGATAGGAATGTTATTATCAAAGATATTGACGCTCTTGAATATTTCTTCCAGATTGGAAGTGATGCCACCGCCATCATCCAAAGATTTGTCGATTCCCTGCATGCGCTTGGCCCTTACTATTGTCTTCTCTGTCTTAGGGCTTTTCCGGTAATAGAAGTCCGACAGGTTTTCACGAACGGAAACGGTCAGGATCGGTTTACCGTTGAATTCGGATGTGTCCAGGTAGTTCTTGATAAATTTAAACTTCTTCAGAAATTTATTCTTGTCAAGATTCGGATTGAAGTTGTCCAACGACAAACTCAATTTTTCATATACTTCCGTCTGGTATTCCGGTTTGGCTTCAATCCGGTTGTCATTCTTATGTGCAATTACATTTTTGATAAGCTCGACAGCCGGATTATCTTTCCGGGTATATTTTTCCCGCTTCGGTTTGATTACGACTTCGGATATTTCGAAAGCGGTCGGTTTGAGCAAAAACACTAAATTGTCGTTCTTTTGACCGGGTTTGAGATCGATAAACTTAGTATCATATCCTAATGAGGCGGCTGCCAGCTTCGTATATCCCTCATTATTTTGAAGAGTAAACGCTCCGTCGTCGTCTGTCATTGCCCCGATAGTGGATCCGTCAAAATATACGGACACAAATGGGAGCGGCTCACCGGTGATCGAATCTTTTACGATACCGGAAGCCGATGTAAAACCCTGAGCGTATAAGATGGAGATGCCTGTTACTGACTGTAACAAAGCTATTAATAATATATAACCAATAAGTTTCATCATGTATGTAACGTTCTTCCTTCTCGGAAATGTAGGAACAAAGGTAGACTTTTTTATTGGTTAGATAAGTATGGCAATATTAAGTTTTTTATCTTTTAATATTTATACAGGATAGTAAAGATGAGATTTATAGATAAATTCTCCATATATTTGTTCTCTCTTAAAAAGAATGGAGAGATTGGGTCATGGGATTTATCAATAATTGGTTATTTGCCTTATTATCCAAGAAAAACCTCAAAATTTAATTATGATAAAAAATTTGAAGCAAACAATCGCTCAAGAAGCAAGATTGGAAGATGTAGTTCAGAAATATGCGGAATTGCATCGTGGAAGTAAATCAGGAAAAACACTAATGTGTAGTTGTCCATTTCATAAAGATGACGAAAAATCTTTTAAAATAAAAGTAACGGATCAAATCTACGAGTGTGATGTCTGTAAAGAAGCCGGTGACGTTGTCCGCTTGACACAACAGTTAGTCGGTTGTAATGAAGGGGAAGCATTACGCCTTTTGGTGGATTGGTTCCATATTCCGATTGATGAAAATGGATTGGAATACCTTGCCCGCAAGAGTAAGCGGAAAAAGGAAAAAGAAAAGAGTATGTTTACTGCCAAGCATAGAGAAAAAGAGTTCAATATGTTATTAAACTCTTTCACCTCCAACTCATGCAGTAGTCCTCTTTTAGCCTATGCCCATCAATATTTGGAGCTTGGTGTGGCGGCAGATATCCTTCCGGATACCTATGAACAGATTTCCGGATGCAAGCTCTTCCCTGTCCGGGATGATAGCGGAAGTTTACAAGGTTTTCTTAAATACGTTCCGGAAGAAAAAGAAGAAGAAGAAGGCTTTTGCATTCCTGCGGATTTGAGAGAAACAAACCTGTTGGGGCTTTATCAGGCAATCGAGGCTATAAAACGATGCGGTTTTGCATATTTGGTATGGAACAGCAAGGATTTAATGATCATGCATGCCGCAGGTTTCACCAATACGGTAGCCTGTTGCGGGCCGGAACTGACTTATCGGCACATCGAATCGCTTTTAAAACAGACGAATCAGGTTGTCTTTATGTACCCCGATGAAATATCCAAGCAGGTCAGAGCGACAAAAGCGGCCGCCCGATTATCGCATCTTTCAGTAACTCCATATCGTTTTCCTTTGCCAAGAAAAGGATTATCATCTTTATACTATAAGATGGAACCAGCCCGATTTGAGTATTTTATCCGTCAGTCTACCCGTCTGAATTATCTGGATGCGGTAAACGTACGTCTTATTGCCCGATTAGAGGAAATAACGAAACAGCTGGCAAGCGTGCAAGTATTGGAAGAGAAACTCCAGTTACGGTCCGAGTTGCTTCAAGTGCGGAACAAGGTCGACAAGCTGACCTATCTTTTAGATAGAAACTGGGACTATTTATATCGATATTTCGGATAAATTGATTGTGAGATAAAAAGCAGGATGAAAGCGCATACAAGAAAGAAAAAGATTATGGCGGTGACTCTGACCGGGTCGGTAGCCAATTTCCTGTTACTGGTTTTCAAATTTGTAGCGGGCGTATTGGGACATAGTAGTGCCATGATTGCAGATGCCGTCCATTCTCTTTCCGACTTTGTAACGGATGTAATCGTACTGCTTTTTATCAATATATCGTCAAAGCCGAAGGATGAAGGGCATGACTACGGGCATGGTAAGTATGAAACGTTGGCCACTTCGGTCATCGGTATCGTCCTGATGTGCGTAGGAGTCGGCCTTTTCTGGGAAGGGGCGAATAAGATATATGGATTTTATTTCATGGATGAGCCGCTTGAAAGTCCGGGAAAAATTGCCCTGCTCGCTGCTGTCGTATCTATAATAATAAAGGAGGCGTTGTTTCGTCTGACCCTTTCTGTCGGCAGACGGGAAAACAGCCAGGCGGTTATTGCGAATGCCTGGCACCATCGTTCGGATGCTTTTTCTTCCATAGGCACGGCGCTTGGGATCGGCGGTGCAATCCTGTTGGGCGACAACTGGCGTGTGCTGGACCCGATCGCGGCTGTTATCGTCAGTATCCTGATTGTAAAAGTCGCTTTCCAGTTGGTCCTCCCTGCTATAAATGACCTGTTGGAGAAATCATTGCCTAAAGAAGTGGAAGACGAGATCCTTTCAGTCATTAACGAGACTCCGGATGTGAAGAACCCGCATAATCTGTGTACCCGCCGTATCGGCAATGATTTTGCAATCGAGGTGCATATCCGTGTGGACGGCCAGACAACCGTCAGCCATGCACACGAACTGACAAAAGAGATAGAACGGAAATTGCGGTTGAAATACGGTCCGGCAACTCATATTGTTTTGCATGTCGAACCGGTAAAATGAAGGAAGATGAACGATACGATAAAGTTATATAGAGGAGAAGTTTTCGACTTTACAGATTCGCCCTTGGACAGAACTGACGCTTTCCGGTATTTCCCCGACGGAGCGTTGGTCGTGAAGGAAGGGATCATAATCGATTGCGGGCCTTTCAAGGAGCTCGAAAGCCGCTACGCCGGTTGTGAACGGATCGACTATTCCAGCAAGCTGATAATGCCGGGCTTTATCGATTCTCACATCCATTATCCGCAAGCCGAGATTATCGGAATGTATGGGAAACAATTGCTTGAGTGGCTGAATGACTATACTTTTCCTGCCGAACAGGCTTTCTCGTCTCCGGAACATGCCGAACGGATCGCACGCTTTTTCGTGCAGGAGCTGTTCCGGAACGGGACGACGACCTGTATGGCATATGCGACTGTGCATGCCGCATCCGTTAATGCTCTTTTTTCGGTTGCTTCGGAATATAATATGTGTATGATGACCGGAAAAGTGCTGATGGACCGTAATGCGCCGGATGGTTTGACCGACACGGCCGGACGGGGAGAGGCCGAAAGCCGTTCTCTGATCGAAACCTGGCATAAGAAAGGACGTAACCGTTATGTGATTACTCCCCGTTTTGCGATCTCCTGCTCGAACGAACAACTGAAGGCCGCAGGACGCTTGCATGAGCAATATCCGGATACTTATATCCAAACGCATCTTTCCGAAAATAAGGAGGAAATCTGTAATACACTTTCCTTGTGTCCCGGCTGCCGGGATTATTTGGAAGTGTACGAACGGGCGGGACTGGTGACAGACCGTTCGGTTTTCGGCCATTGCATCCATCTGTCGGATTCGGAATGCCGCCGCCTGGCAGAAGCCGGTTCGGTTATCGCTCATTGCCCGACTTCCAATCTCTTTTTAGGAAGCGGCCTGTATGATATGCGGCAGGCCAACCGGATCGGTATGCAGACCACGCTGGCGACCGATGTCGGTGCCGGAACGTCTTACTCCTTGCTCCGTACGATGGGCGAATCTTACAAGGTACAGCAACTCAACGGATATCCGATGTCCGTACTGGAATCCTTTTACAAATGTACTTTAGGAGCTGCAAAGGCGCTCCATCTGGAGGATGAAACAGGCAGTTTTGAAAAAGGCCGGAAGGCAGACTTCATCGTTCTCGATTATGCCGCCACCCCTTCCCAACAAATACGCCGGGAATATCTGGAACGCAATGGGAGATGGGAACTGGAGAACAAACTCTTCGGTTTGCAAACTTTAGGAGATGACCGTAACATTGTGGCAACCTATATCATGGGGAAACGAATGTGAAGTCTTTGCGACTGAAACTAAAGTGTCTGCGGTCGAAACTAAAGTTTCAGCCGAGGAAACTAAATTTTCGTCCCGTGAAACTAAAGTTCCATCGGCATGAAACAAAAGTTTCAACCGCACGGAATTGTTGAAACTAAAGTTTCAGACTTTCGGATGCTTGAAACTTTTTTGTAATCTCCTAAAACACTTGCATTTCGTTCCTGACTGTCGTCACGCCGATCAAGCGGTCGTAGCGGGCGCCCATCGGGCGGAAGTAGACGTAGATGCTATATTCGTTTTGCGTCTGGTAGAAGTTGCCTTCTATCGGTCCGGTCTGTCCGACCGTAGATCCGGTTGGGACAAACAAATACTGGTAGTTGTAGCTGCCTTGTTTCAGCAGGACGGCTTTTTCGTATTGGTTTGTTTCGAAGTTATAGCCCATTTTACTCTTTTCGTCCAATACATTATTATACAGCTCACCGTTCAGATAGACGTTTCCATCGGGCAACGGGTCACAGGCAAGCGCGAAATGCACGATGTAGTAATCGGCTTCCGTATCGGGATCGTTGCAACCGCTGCAACGGATGAAAAAACGCCCGTCCTGGTCCTGGTCGTACTGATAGGTTCCTTTGTCCCGTTTATAATCGGTCATTAGTTCCACATTATAATAAGGGTTGTGATAAGAGATGTCCTCGACATGCATCCCGTTATATTTGTTGCTCAGGAACTCCATACGCCGGTATTCGTTTCCGGCAGGGAAAATCAGGTTGCGGTTGTAAGCATAGGAAATCTGGTTTTCTAAAATGCTCATCGGCTGCAGGTCGGTGACGGCATTATCACGCCGGTTGTCCTGATAGACATATATCTTCAGGTCCGTTTGCGGATAGGTGATCGGGAAATTCTTGTTGTTGATGGTGAAACTGACCTGCTGATGGCTTTGGTTGGTGTCGATATCCGTATTCCCGCTGACGGAAGCAGCGATATTGACGACAGGTTCGGCTACCGAGAAACAGGCCGTAAACACGATCTGGTCCGGATTGTCTTCCTTATAGACCTGTATGGCGTAATTTCCGGAAACTTTGAACTGGACATCGTCGTTCGGAAGCAACAGGCGGTAGTTGGAATATTGAGTGGTTGTCCCGATGGAATTGGCAAAATCGTCGATTGTCATTCCCTGGAAACCGTTCATGTATTCGATGGGGCTTAGCTGCGATTGTGTCCAGTCGGCATTGCAGTGTATGACGTTGTAGGCATATCGTGTGTACCCGCTGCCCAAACCGTCGAAATTGATTTCGATCCGCTCGTCGCCGCCCAAAGCGATATAGGGCTCGGATATCAACTCGCCGGCCACTTTCACCTGAAGCGTCTTTATCTGTTTGTTGTTGACGTCGGTAAAATACTTCACTTGTGCATTTGCCCCGATGGAAAGGGCAAAAAGCGACATAAAAAGCAAACTATACACTCTCTTTTTCATATTTCTTTCTTTGACAATGCAAAATTATGGAATTATTTCTTTAATTATTTCCTTTCGCCTGCTTTAAAGCATAAAAAATTGCTTACTTTTGCGGGAAAATTACATATAAACAATTTTAGTTGTATCATGGCAAATGTGATTAAGATTAAAAAGGGTTTAGACATTAATCTGAAGGGCAAAGCTTCGGACGTACTGTTAAACGGGGGGAAAAGCGATACTTACGCGATCGTTCCCGATTATTATAACGGTATTGTACCTAAAGTTGTTGCCAAAGTAGGAGAAAAAGTCAAAGCCGGTTCTGTATTGATGATCGATAAGAACCGCCCGGAGATCAAGTTTGTTTCGCCTGTCAGTGGTGAAGTAACTGCCGTAAACCGAGGAGAGAAGCGTAAGGTGCTTAGCATTGTTGTTAAGCCGGATGCGCAAATCGAGTACGAGGATTTCGGCAAGAAAAATGTAGCTTCTCTGAAAGGAGAGGAGGTTAAGGACGCAATCCTGAATGCCGGTTTGTGGCCTTATATCAAACAACGTCCGTATGACATTGTCGCTTCGCCGGCAGATGCTCCGCGTGACATCTTTGTTTCTGCATTCTACTCCGCACCGTTAGCGCCGAACTTCGATTTCATCGTGAAAGGTCAGGAAGCAGATTTCCAGACAGGGTTGGATGCATTGGCAAAGCTTACCGCCGGTAAGGTTTATGTCGGTGTCCGCAAAGGTTCTTCCGTCAGTGTGAAAGGTGTTGAAACAGTGGAAGTGGAAGGTCCGCATCCTGCAGCGAATGTAGGGGTACAGATTAATCACATCAAGCCTGTCAACAAAGGCGAAGTGGTTTGGACGGTAAATCCTGCCGATGTGATCGTAATCGGCCGTCTGTTCAATAAAGGTATTGCCGATTTCAGCCGCCTGGTTGTGCTGACCGGTTCCGAAACGACAGAAAGAGGATACATCAAGGCTATCTCCGGTTGTACGATCGACAGCCTGGTTGCCGGAAAGATCCTGAAAGGGAACGAAGACGTCCGTATCATCAGCGGTAATGTGCTGACCGGTACGAAGGTGATGAAAGACGACTACTTAGGCGCTTACGACAATCAGATTACCGTAATCCCGGAAGGCGACGAAACATACGATTTCTTCGGTTGGGCTACTCCCGGCTTTGGAAAATACAGTGTCAGCCACTCTTTCCCGACTTGGCTGATGGGTAAGAACAAAGAGTATGTAATCGACGCCCGCATCAAGGGTGGCAAACGCGCCATGATTATGTCTAACGAATACGAAAGCGTATTCCCGATGGACATCATGCCGGAATACCTGCTGAAGGCAATCATCACGTTCGATATCGACAAGATGGAAAACTTAGGTATCTACGAAGTGGCTCCCGAAGATTTTGCACTTTGCGAATTTGTTGACACATCCAAGCTTGAAATCCAGAAGATCGTTCGTCAGGGCTTGAATCTGTTATACAAGGAAATGAATTAATAACATTAAAAAATTAGAATACATTGAAAGCGTTAAGGAATTACCTCGACAAGATTAAGCCTAACTTTGAGGAAGGCGGAAAGCTGGCGATGTTCCGTTCTGTTTTTGAAGGTATCGAAACATTCTTATTTGTTCCGAATGCGACTTCTAAATCAGGCGTACATATTCATGACTATATTGACTCGAAGCGTACGATGACCGTGGTTATCATAGCTTTGTTGCCCGCTTTGCTTTTTGGTATGTATAATGTCGGTTATCAGCATAACCTTGCGGTTGGTACTGATCCGGGATTTCTCATGACTTTTATTTTTGGTTTTCTGGCTGTATTGCCTAAAATCATTGTTTCGTATGTAGTAGGTTTGGGTATCGAATTTGCGGTTGCCCAGGTGAAGAAGGAAGAAATTCAGGAAGGTTTCCTGGTTTCCGGTATCCTGATCCCGATGATCGTTCCGGTGGACACTCCGCTGTGGATGATCGCTGTTGCCACTGCATTCGCTGTTGTTTTTGCAAAAGAAGTATTTGGCGGTACGGGATATAATGTATTTAATGTAGCCTTGGTTACACGTGCATTCCTGTTCTTTGCCTATCCGGCAGCCATGTCGGGCGACCAGGTGTTTGTCCGTACAGCCGACACGTTCGGTATTGGTGGCGGTCAGGTTGTGGACGGTTTCTCCGGTGCAACTCCGCTGGGACAGATTGCAATTGCAGGCAAGGAACTGATCAATTCGTTCCAGGCTGTCGATGTTCTCGGACATCCGATTTCCACATGGGACATGTTCTTGGGTCTGATTCCGGGTTCAATCGGTGAAACATCCGTATTGGCAATTCTGATCGGTGCCGTAATCCTTCTGTTTACAAGAATCGCAAGCTGGAAGACAATGGTTTCCGTATTTGTCGGTGGTGCTGTCATGTCATTGATCTTCAATATGGTCGGAACGACAGTTTCGATGTGCGTATCTCCGCTGGATCAACTGTTCCTGGGCGGTTTCGCATTCGGCGCCGTGTTTATGGCTACCGACCCTGTCACTTCAGCCCGTACGGAAACAGGTAAATATATCTATGGCTTCCTGGTTGGCGCCATGGCTATTATCATCCGCGCGTTGAACCCGGGTTATCCCGAAGGTATGATGCTCGCTATCCTGTTGATGAATGTATTTGCTCCGCTGATCGACTACTACGTAGTGGAAGCTAACATCAACCGCAGATTGAAACGTGTAATCAAATAAAGTAAGAAGGAGTATGGCTAAATATAAATGTAAAGTATGTGGATATATCCACGAAGGAAATAAAGCTCCGGATGTTTGTCCTATATGTGCAGCTCCTGCTTCCGATTTCGAAGAAGTGAAAGACGAGGCTGCAGCCAAGAAGGGTATGAACCGGGATAGCAATGTTTATACGGTTGTATATGCTTCGGTAATGGTTGTTCTGGTAGCCGTCGTGTTGGCTTTCACTTCCCAGTCGCTGAGAAGCTTCCAGCAGAAGAATGAAGAAAACGACAAGCGCCAGCAGATTCTGCGTTCCATCAACGTAGCGGTTTCTGCCAATGAAGCTGAAGCTAAATATAACGAATTGATCAAGGAGGCATTCCTGGTAAATGAAAACGGACAGAAGGTGGACGGCGATGCTTTTGCTGCCGATGTAGTAAAGGCTGCTACCGAACACGAATACCCGGTTTTCGTAGCTAATGTAGACGGCCAGACTAAATACATCATGGCTTTGCATGGTGCAGGTCTGTGGGGCCCGCTGTGGGGATATATTTCCGTAGATAGCGATAAGAACACGGTGTACGGCGCCGACTTCAGCCACCAGGGGGAAACTCCGGGTCTGGGTGCCGAAATCGCCAAGCCGGCGTTCAGCAGTGAATTTAAAGGTAAAAAGCTGTTTATGGATGGAACATTCAAATCTGTTGCCGTAGTAAAACCCGGCAAGAGTGTGGAAGGCCAGGATTATGTTGACGGTATTTCCGGCGGTACGATCACCAGTAAAGGTGTCGACGCGATGTTGTTCAACAGTTTGAGTGGTTATGTCAAATTTTTAACCTCACAAAATTAAGAGAAGATGGGATTATTATCGAATAAGAATAAAGAAGTTCTGTTAGGCCCGCTTAGCGCCAACAACCCTGTTGTCGTCCAGATGCTGGGTATCTGCTCTGCGCTGGCTGTAACATCAAAACTGGAGCCGGCTATTGTAATGGGTATTTCAGTAACGGCTGTTGTGGCTTTTGCCAACGTAATCATTTCATTGATTCGTAATACAATTCCTAACCGTATCCGTATTATCGTACAGTTGGTGGTTGTAGCTGCGTTGGTAACTATTGTTAGTGAAGTGTTGAAAGCATTTGCTTACGATGTAAACAAACAGCTTTCCGTGTTTGTCGGTCTGATCATTACCAACTGTATCCTGATGGGACGTCTGGAAGCATTTGCTTTGGGTAACGGCCCGTGGGAATCATTCCTCGACGGTATCGGCAACGGCCTCGGGTATGCGTTGATACTGGTGATCGTCGGTTTCTTCCGCGAACTGTTAGGTTCCGGCACACTGTTAGGCTTCCAGGTAATTCCGCAGGCATTCTATGACTTCGGTTATGTGAACAACGGTTTGATGATCTTGCCTCCGATGGCGTTGATCGTGATTGCTGTGATTATTTGGGTTCATCGTGCTCGTAACAAGGAACTTCAGGAAAATTAATGCTAACTATTAAAAGAATAATAGAATGGAAGAATTATTAAGCACATTCGTCCGCTCGATTTTTGTAGACAACATGATCTTCGCATACTACTTAGGTATGTGTTCGTTCGTGGCTGTTTCCAAGAATGTGAAGACAGCTTTAGGATTAGGTATAGCAGTGACATTCGTGCTCTTGTGTACACTGCCGATCAACTATATGCTTGAAAACTATGTACTGAAAGAAGGTGCATTGAGCTGGTTGGGACCGGATTTCGCAAATGTGAATCTGAGCTTCCTCGCTTTCATCATCTTTATCGCCGTTATTGCATCTTTCGTGCAATTGGTTGAAATGGTTATCGAGAAGTTTTCACCCTCTCTGTATGCTTCCCTGGGTATCTTTTTGCCGCTTATCGCTGTAAACTGCGCTATCCTGGGTGGTTCTCTGTTTATGCAGCAGAAAGCATTCCCGAATGTAGGTGTTGCAACTGTGTATGGCTTAGGTTCTGGTATCGGATGGTTGCTGGCTATCGTAGGTATGGCTGCTATCCGTGAAAAACTGGCATATTCAGACATTCCCAAACCGTTGAAGGGTCTTGGTATTACCTTCATCATCACCGGTTTGATGGGTATGGCCTTTATGTGCTTCTCAGGTCTTAAGATTTAAGTATTAACGCATTAAATAACAGATAAAGATGATTTTATTAATGTCGGGCGGACTTACAATCGCAGCCAGTGCAGTTGTTTTCCTTGTGATAACACTGATTCTGGTAGCCGCACTTTTGTTCGCTAAAGCAAAATTGGTACCATCCGGAAATGTAAAGCTGGAGGTAAATAAAGAAAAAGAAATAGAAACTCCGATAGGCGGAACGCTGTTGGGCGCTTTGCAGAGCGGGGGTATCTTCCTGTCTTCTGCCTGTGGTGGTGGTGGTAAATGTGGCCAGTGCCGTGCGCAGGTAATCGATGGCGGAGGAGAAATCCTGCCGACTGAAAAGGGCTTTTTCTCTCGCAAGCAGATTAAGGAACACTGGCGTTTGGCATGCCAGTGCAAGGTAAAGGAAGATATGGTCGTTCAGGTTCCGGACGAAGTATTCGGCGTAAAGGAATGGGAATGCGAAGTGATCTCCAACAAGAACGTGGCTACTTTCATCAAAGAGTTTATCGTGGCATTGCCTAAGGGCGAACACATGGACTTCCTGCCGGGTTCTTATGCCCAGATCAAGATTCCTGCATACTCAATGGATTATGACAAAGATATCGACAAGAGCCTGATCGGTGACGAATATCTGCCGGCATGGAAAAACTTCGGTTTGTTCACGCTGAAATGCAAGAACGACGAGCCGACTATCCGTGCTTATTCTATGGCTAACTATCCTGCGGAAGGCGACCGTATCATGTTGACGGTTCGTATCGCCACACCGCCGTTCAAGCCGAAACCCCAGGTGGGCTTCCAGGATGTGATGCCGGGTATCGCTTCTTCTTATATCTTTACCCTGAAACCGGGTGATAAAGTGACGATGAGCGGTCCTTACGGTGATTTCCATCCGATCTTCGACTCCAAGCGCGAGATGATGTGGGTCGGCGGTGGTGCCGGTATGGCTCCGTTGCGTGCGCAGATCATGCACATGACAAAGACGTTGAAGACGACAGACCGCAAGATGTCATACTTCTACGGTGCCCGTGCGCTGAACGAAGTATTCTACTTGGAAGACTTCCTGGAAATCGAAAAAGAATTCCCGAACTTCACATTCCATCTGGCGCTCGACCGTCCGGATCCTGTAGCCGATGCAGCAGGCGTGAAGTACACGGCCGGTTTCGTTCACCAGGTAATCTACGATACTTATCTGAAGGATCACGAAGCTCCGGAAGATATCGAATACTACATGTGTGGTCCGGGCCCGATGTCAAAGGCTGTGGAAAACATGTTGGACAATTTAGGTGTGCCGCGTGAAATGTTGCATTTCGACGACTTCGGTGCATAAACGATCATTCGATCAAAATAAAAGAAGCGGGAAGAGATTTTTTCTTTTCCCGCTTTTTATTTTAGAACTATTCTGTTTATTAGAATGTTATCCTTGTAAATCAAGGGAAGGGAAACTCGGTATTACAAATGGGTGACAAAAAAAATACATTTCTTTTGTAATATAGTGCAGCGTTTCCCGTTCTAAATACATCATACTTGTATATGATTTTAAAATTGCAATAGATTATGAAAGCGTTGATATTATCTTTTTTTGCGGTTATCTTAGGTTATTCTCTCATTTTTAATGAGAAGGAATCAGCGGAACAGCCTGTTATAAAGGATAGTAATTCTGTCTATGTCGACAGGCCGGCCAATACTCAAATAAGCGATTCCATTTTGATTTACAAGGACCAAACCGCATCCATCCTGTAATTTACAGCTCGTCATATCCGGGAATACCGTTCAGAAAGACATAAGTCTGGTTGTTGTAGTCGATCTTGCAACAATAGTGGTTGAGTCCATTGCTTACGATCAGGTATTCGACATGCAAAACCATATTATAACGCGCAATCTGGTCGAATACGGCATTTGTGATGCTGACGGTAGGGGCTTTGTACTCGACAATCACTAAAGGCGCTAAAAAGCGGTTATAAGCAACCGTATCGCAGCGTTTTGACGTTCCATTCAGTTTTACCAATACTTCATTGGCCAGAAGTTCTTTCGGATAATTTTTGAAAGAAATCAGATAGTTGACAAAATGCTGGCGTACCCATTCCTCTGGAGTCAGGGCTACATATTTACGGCGTACGGGATCAAAGATCGTACGTTTTCCATCTTTTTCTGTTACTTTAGGCGCGAAACCAGGTAAGTTTAATGTCAGCATTTACTATATTTGTTCTTTTATTCTGCGAAAACAGTCCATCAAAGGTAATGATTTATGAAAACAAAACAAGAAATTGTCGAGAATTGGTTGCCGCGCTATACGGAACGGAAACTGGAAGACTTTGATAAATATATCCTGCTTACCAACTTTACGAAATATGTGGAGCTGTTTGCAGAACATTTCAATGTCCCGATCTTAGGGCTGAAGAACACGATGCCGAATGCTTCCGCCAACGGTGTAACGATCATCAACTTTGGAATGGGGAGTGCGAATGCGGCTACGATCATGGACCTGTTGTCTGCGATCAAACCGACGGCAGTCCTTTTTCTGGGGAAATGCGGAGGGTTGAAAAAGACGAATAACCTGGGTGACTACGTCATGCCGATCGCTGCCATACGCGGGGAAGGAACATCAAACGAATACCTTCCGGCGGAAGTACCGTCGCTTCCGGCCTTCTCGATGATGCGCGCCATTTCGTCTGCAATCCGCGACCGGGGGAAAGATTACTGGACCGGTACGGTTTACACAACGAACCGGCGGGTATGGGAATACGATAACGATTTTAAAGATTATCTTCGGCGGACGCATGCCACCGGCATCGATATGGAAACCGCAACACTGTTTACGGCAGGCTTTGCCAACAAGATCCCGACAGGCGCACTGCTGATGATTTCCGATAAGCCGATGGAAGAAGACGGAGTGAAGACGGAAGCCAGTGACCGGGCCGTGACAAAAAACTTTGCTGAAGAGCATCTCATGTTGGGAGTGGAAGCGCTTCGTCAGATTATCGACGGAAAGAAAACAATCCGTCATATCCGCTTCAGTTGGTAATTGGAATAAAAGAGAGATTACGCGAAAATATGGCTAAAAAAGAATATACATACGAGGAAATATGCCGGGATATAGTGGCAAAAAAGTTTGCGCCTGTCTATATTATGATGGGTGACGAACCTTTTTTTATGGACCAGATAACGGAATTGTTGCTCGAAAATGTATTGGAGGAATCCGAACGGGATTTTAACCAGGTTATCATGTATGGAGCCGATACGGATGCAGCTACGATAATAAATGCGGCACGCCGTTTTCCGATGATGTCAAAATATCAGTTAGTGGTAGTCCGGGAAGCACAATTAGTTCGTGATATAGAAGTGCTGTCGAACTATGTAAAAAATCCATTAATGTCGACTGTTCTGGTCATTAATTACAAATATAAAACGTTGGACCGCCGCAGGGCATTAGCGGCTGCGACCGATAAAATAGGCGTATTATTCGAGTCTAAAAAAATCCCCGATTATAAGATGCCGGCCTTTATCAGTTCATTCATGCAACTACGTTCTATAGGGATCGATAATAAAGCCGCTCAAATGCTCTCAGATTTCCTTGGAAACGATTTAAGCCGCTTGAGCAAGGAATTGGATAAACTGGCGTTGATCCTGCCGGAAAAGGGAGCAAAACGCATCACACCGGAGTTAATAGAGCAGAATATCGGAATCAGTAAAGAATACAATAACTTCGAGCTGATAAAGGCACTTGCCATGAAGGATGTCCTGAAGGCAAACAGGATTGCCCAGTACTTCGAAAAGAACCCGAAAAGCAATCCGATCCAGATGACCCTTCCTGTATTATTTAACTACTTCTCAAACCTGTTGATCTGCTATTATACGAAGGACCGTTCCGAGACCGGTCTGATGACGGCACTTGGTCTTAGGGGAACTTTCCAGGTCAAAGATTATCTTTTGGGGATGCGAAACTATTCGGCTATGAAGGTCTTTAACCTGATCAGTGATATCCGTATGACGGATGCCCGCTCGAAAGGAGTGGAAAATACATCGGTATCGGATGCCGAACTTCTGAAAGAGTTACTCTACAAAATACTTCATTAAACAACTTTTTATACCCAATAAGCAGAAAGAAGGGGCTTTTTCCTGGAATAACAAAAAAATAGACAGGGAAAATAAGCCTCTTCTTTCTGTTTTTCAGTGCATTATACTCATTTTAACCCACTCGTGAGTTGAATATTTATTCTCGCCTTACCATCCGTTCACAAAAATCATCAAAAAAGAGAGGTTTAGCCTTCACCAATGCCAAAAGAGATTGGCCAGGTAAGATAACATTCGTAAATCGGGACATTCTGTCAGTATCCCATAATATCAAAACAAATTATAGTATTGAATTGTAAACTTAATTATAGGCGTTACGATTGTAAACGCGACTGTTTGTATAATTTATGTACGAATACAATTGTATTCTGTAAACAAAATTCAATAAGGAAACATTTGTTTATGTTTACATTACTATTATAAACTGATAAAAACAGACCTTTCAGCCAAACTTTCTATTTTTCGCATAAATAAGCATAAACCAGTTAATTACGTTGAAATATTAATCTGACACGTTAATTATAAGGCTACATCTGTGTACAAATGCTCATAAAAACAAAGAATAATCTTGTTTTTGTGTTTTATAATGATAAGGATAACAATAAAATAGGTTATATAGTGAAAGTATTACTTTAACATGGTTTTTATGCTTAAAATCCCTGTTTACAATAATAACCATTACAAATGTATTCTGATGTATATAAAAATATCAGTTTAAGTTTATATAAATAAATTGCACAATTGAGAATTATAGTTTATATTTGTATCGTTATTGGTTTGTGTATGATTTTTGATAAAAAGCAGACACAATGTCAGTATTTTGCTAAACAAATTAAGGATATACAGAAAGATGATAGAACGTATCACTAAAATAAGGGAACGGGAAGGTATGACTCCTTCTAAATTTGCTGAAGCAATCGGTATCCAGCGTTCAGCCATGTCACATATTTTGAATGGAAGAAATAATGTTAGCCTGGATGTCCTTATTAAAATTCTGGAACGGTTCACTTATGTAGATTCCGACTGGCTCCTCTTTGGCAAAGGCGAAATGATACGGGAACATGTGTTAACACAGCCTGATTTGTTCCAAAATACGGCGATAAATCCGTCCGAAGGGCAAGCTGCTCTTGAATATCGCAAGGAAACAAGGGTTGACACACCTGTAAACAACACAAAAACGCCTGTAGTAGAGCAAATTATACAGCAAGAAACGAACGCTAAAAAAGTTAGTAAAATAATGATTTTTTATTCTGATAATACATTTGATACTTTTATAAGCGAAAAAGACAAGAAAGAATAGCTTGTTTTGGTTTATACATCATATTCATGTATCTTTGTATAGAATTTGACTAATCATTATATGAAGAAGTACATGCTTGACATGAAGGTGACTGAAAATCGCCGCCTTCACAAAAATTACTGCCTGCTTAAACTAACATCTGATCAGATCTTGCCGGAAATGCTTCCGGGCCAGTTCGTACAGGTACGTGTGGATAACTCTCCTACAACATTTCTTCGTCGCCCCATCTCTATTAATTATGTGGACAGAGCGACAAATGAATTGTGGCTACTGATTCAGTTGGTCGGTGACGGAACACGCCGGATGGCCGAATACAAGCCGGGTGATATTGTAAATATTATGTTGCCGTTGGGAAACAGTTTCACAACGCCTGCCGATAAAGGCGAAAAACTCTTGCTGATCGGTGGCGGGGTCGGTACAGCTCCGATGTTATACCTGGGGGCAGTCTTGAAGAATGCCGGATATACACCGACTTTCCTTTTGGGAGCCCGTTCGAAAGAGGATGTGTTACAATTGGAACAATTCGAACAGATCGGGACCGTATATGTTACAACTGAAGACGGTTCATTGGGCGAAAAAGGATATGTGACCAATCATTCCATATTGAAAGAAATTCATTTCGATCGGATTTACACTTGTGGACCTAAGCCGATGATGATGGCTGTGGCCAAATATGCGGACACTGTTTCCACCTCTTGCGAAGTCTCCTTGGAAAACACAATGGCTTGTGGTATAGGAGCTTGCCTGTGCTGTGTGGAAAAGACTAAGGATGAGCATCATGTGTGTGTATGTACTGAAGGACCTGTATTTAATATAGAAAAATTGACATGGCTGAATTAAACGTAAACATAGGTAATTTACAATTGAAGAACCCGGTTATGACAGCATCGGGTACTTTCGGGTACGGTGTGGAATATTCCGATTTCATGGATATCTCCCGGTTGGGCGGTATCTTTGTGAAAGGTACAACTATCCAACCACGTGAAGGTAATTTGTATCCCCGCATGGCGGAAACACCATCCGGAATGTTGAATGCAGTAGGCTTGCAAAACAAAGGCGCACAGTATTTTGTCGATCATATTTATCCGGATATTAAGGATATTGATACGAACATGATCGTCAATGTGAGCGGTTCATCTGTCGAAACGTATGTGGAATGTGCCGAAAAGATTGCCGAACTGGACAAAATTCCGGCTATCGAACTGAATATTTCCTGCCCGAACGTGAAGCAGGGAGGTATGGCATTCGGGGTAACGACTTGCGGGGCAAGCGAGGTTGTGAAGGCAGTCCGCAAGGTTTATCCGAAGACCCTTATTGTAAAACTTTCCCCTAATGTAACCGATATTACGGAGATTGCCCGGGCGGTAGAAGCTGAAGGGGCAGACTCCGTTTCACTGATCAACACGATGCTGGGAATGGCTATCGACGCCGAGAAGCGTAAACCGGTATTATCTACAATAACCGGTGGCCTTTCCGGTCCCTGCGTAAAGCCGGTTGCCCTGCGGATGGTATGGCAGACATATAAGGCCGTGAAGATTCCTATTATCGGTTTGGGAGGTATTTCCAATTGGAAAGATGCAGTCGAATTTATGCTTGCAGGAGCAACAGCTATCCAGATCGGGACATATAATTTTGTTGATCCGACTGCCAGTATAAAGGTTATAGAGGGGATGGAAGACTATTGCAACAGGCATGGATTTTCATCTGTCCGGGAACTGATCGGTGCATTGGATGCATAGGAAAATTATATGAAAGAATCCCTTTGGGAGAAATAAAAGAAAGAAAAGTCTGTAAAACGCGTATAACAAGCCGTTTTACGGACTTTTTTATTGTATTTTTATCTATTCGAATTGTTATTATTCCAATTATTATTATATCTTTGCTCGTATATATAATAAACCTTGGATTTGTAATATCAAATTAATAATTTATAGAAGAAAAACATGAAGATCAGACTCCTTTTTTTGCTATGCTTGATGGCTGTATCAGTAGTGCTGAGAGCTAATGAGAAAACTGTAATACCCATTACAACCGACAATATTAGCCTTATTTATAAGGTTGATGACAGCAACGGGCGGTTATATCAGTCCTATCTGGGGCAAAAGTTATCTTTTGACTCGGATATCGCACAGTTGCCGCTCGGGAATGAAGCGTATATAACACATGGAATGGAAGACTATTTCGAGCCTGCAATCCGTGTTTTACATAATGACGGGAACCCTTCTTTGCTTTTGAAGTATGTTTCCCACGAAAGCAAGCAACTTCAGCCGGGTGCGAATGAGACCGTGATTACCCTGAAGGATGATAAATATCCTGTAGAAGTGAAGCTGCATTTCATTGCTTATCCGAAGGAAAATATTATTAAAGAATTTGCGGAAATATCCCATCAGGAGAAAAAGCCGGTAACTCTTTATAATTATGCCTCCTCTTTGCTTCATCTGAACAGTGGCAAGTATTTTCTGACCGAGTTTTCGGGAGATTGGGCGCACGAAGTGAATATGAAGGAAAGCGAGCTTTCTTTTGGGAAAAAGATGCTGGATACGAAATTGGGAAGCCGTGCCAATATGTTCTGTTCCCCGTTTTTCCTGCTTGCCCTGGATCGGAAAGCGGAAGAAAATGCGGGAGAAGTTTTGTTTGGAACAATCGGATGGACAGGTAATTACCGTTTCACCTTCGAAGTGGACAACGAAAACAGTTTACGTATTCTTTCCGGGATCAACCCGTATGCTTCGGAATATTCCCTGAAACCGAACGAGGTGTTCCGTACACCGGAATTTATATTCACGTACAGCGCGGAAGGAAAAGGAAAAGCCAGCCGCGATTTCCAACGCTGGGCACGTAGATATCAGTTGAAAGACGGTGAAAAGCCCCGTATGACCTTGCTGAATAACTGGGAAGCGACCTACTTTGACTTTAATGAAGACAAATTGATTGCGATTATGGACGAAGCTGCGACTTTAGGGGTAGATATGTTCCTGCTTGACGACGGCTGGTTTGCCAATAAGTATCCCCGTAGCAGTGACCATCAGGGATTGGGCGACTGGCAGGAGACAGTAACCAAGTTGCCTAACGGTATCGGAAAGTTGGTTAAGGAAGCGACGGACAAAGGTATAAAGTTCGGTTTGTGGATTGAACCCGAAATGGTAAATCCGAAGAGCGAACTGTATGAAAAACATAAGGATTGGGTGATTCATCTGCCTAACAGGGATGAATATTACTTTAGAAATCAGATGGTTCTGGATATGAGCAATCCGGAAGTGCAAGATTTTGTGTATGGCATTGTGGACGGTTTGATGACGAAATATCCGGGTATTGCCTATTTCAAATGGGATTGCAATAGTCCGATTACGAATATCTATTCTCCTTATTTGAAGAATCAGCAGTCTCATTTATATATCGAACACGTACGTGGTTTATATAATGTTTTGGAACGTATCAAGCAGAAATATCCGAACTTGCCGATGATGTTGTGTTCCGGTGGCGGTGGCCGTTGCGACTATGAAGCACTGAAATACTTTACCGAATTCTGGCCGAGTGACAATACCGAACCGGTGGAACGCATCTTTATTCAGTGGGGATATTCACACTTCTTCCCTGCAAAGAGCATGGCCGCCCACGTCACGAGTTGGGGAAAACAGCCGGTTAAGTTCCGTACAGATGTTGCCAGTATGTGTAAGTTAGGCTTTGATATCCGGATCAATGAGATGAGTCAGGCTGACCAGCAATATTGCAAAGAAGCTGTGGCAAACTTCAAACGTTTGAGCGACGTGATTCTGGATGGCGACCAGTATCGCCTGGCATCTCCTTATGAAAGCGAACACGCTGCCGTTATGTATGCGAATGAAAGTGCAAACAAGGCTGTTCTGTTTGCTTTCGATATGTATCCGAGATATGCAGAGATGATGCAACCCCTTCGTTTACAGGGATTGAAAAAAGATGCCCGTTATGAACTCAAGGAAATCAATCTGGTTCCGGGAACTAAATCCAGACTGGAATGCAACGGCCGGACCTTCTCGGGTGAGTTTCTGATGAATGTGGGGATTCCGGTCTTTTCAAGCAGACCGACAAACAGCCACGTGATTGAAATCACGGAGGTCAAATAAAACAAATACCTGTAATTGCGTGTTGCAAAGCAATAGAGTATGTTTGAACAGATAAATGACATATTACAAAACACGGTTATTACTCCTTACACGGCAGCAGTCAAGTTACTGATCAGTTTCTTTTTGGGAGCAGTCATCGGGATAGAGCGTCAGTTCAGAAGACGGGAGGCCGGTATGCGTACCTTTACCCTTATTTGTATGGGTTCGACAGCCGCTATGCTGGTCTCTATCTGGATTCCGCAATGCTATCCTAACTTCCTGAACGGTGATCCGGGACGTATTGCAGCACAGGTGCTTTCAGGTATCGGTTTCCTGGGGGCGGGGGCGATCATCCAGAGCCACGGGAGTGTGCACGGGTTGACTACCGCTGCATGTATTTGGGTAATGGCAGTGATAGGTTTGGCAGTAGGAGCCGGGATGTATGTTCCGGCTGCTATTGCAACTGTCATAACACTGTTTATTTTGGTGAGCTTGGAACGATTGGAAAGAAGGATGTTTCTGAATGGAGTTAATAAGATTTTGACTATTACCTGTTCTACTGCGACACCCGACTTGAAAGTAATGCGTAAGATATTGGAAGACAAGGGTGTTTTTATCGTAAGTGTTTCCTTTGAGACTTTCTATCTGGACGATCGGTCTGTGATCACCTATAAAGTAAATGTGAAAGCTATCTCTTCTTATACAAACTTGTTCAATGAAATACGGAAATTAGGCATTGTTACACAAATCAGATTGATGGCATAAGCCATCAATCCAATTCTCCTTTCAGCATTCTTCCTGCGATGCGTGCAGCATCTTCGACAAACTTTCCACAGGGGCGCTTCTGATAATATTCTTTTGTACGGGCAGACGGTGCCGGAGCCGTAGCAGCGGCCTCCTCGGGAGACAAAAGCCGGCGACAGATAATCGTCCCATGCTTTTCTTTAAATATATCCGACATTCTCTGTACTATCGCATAGTTTTTCGTACGGGCTTCCTGGTCATTAATATCCAAGACAGGATATTTGAAACCGGCCAGCATCGCCATTGCGCTGACAGTTCCGCAAATCTCTCGCATGCGCCCTACACCTCCTCCGAAAGAGACAGACATTTTCTTTGCCAACTCCATATCCAGTTCAAATACATCCGAATAGGCTAAAAACACAGACTGTGCACAATTATATCCCGCTTCGAAGTTCCGGACAGCTCGGCTTGCACGTTCTTCAATATCAAAGTCTTTCATAATAATACCGTTTTACATGTCTTAGCATTCGTAATCCACACAAGCTCTGTCTGCTTTCACCGGGCCTATAATACCTTTGGATACGGCAACATGTTCGGGATGGTTTGCATATGTGCTGACATCTTTCAAAGTGTCCAGCTCCGTAGTTAGGATAATATCCCATGTCTCTTCCGGATTCACATTGAAGTCAACGCGAATCATACGCAAAACATTGATTTTATCGATTAATGCTTCCAAATTTGTTTTGATTTCCTGCATTTTAGCCTGTTTGTCGGCCGGAGTTGCAAACTCTTTCAGTTTAAACATAACGATGTGTCTGATCATTGTCTTATTAATTTAGTTACATTTTTTCATCCAAATATGAGTCTTTATAGCCGAGGAAATACAAGATACCGTCCAATCCGATCGTAGAAATAGATTGTTTGGCGGTAGCTTTCACTTTCGGCTTGGCATGGAAAGCAATTCCCAGGCCGGCAATACTGATCATCGGCAGGTCGTTGGCCCCGTCGCCTACGGCAACAGTTTGGCGGATATCTACATTCTCAACCTGTGCAATCAAACGAAGCAACTCGGCTTTCCGCTTGCCATCGACGATATCGCCTACGTACCGGCCTGTCAACTTTCCGTTCTCCACTTCCAGTTCATTAGCATATACATAGTCGATATTGTATTTCTGTTTCAAGTAATTACCAAAATAGGTGAATCCGCCGGAAAGGATCGCGATCTTGAAGCCGACCTTTTTCAGGATACGCATCAGCCGGTCAACCCCTTCTGTAATCGGCAGGTTTTCTGCAATTTCCTGCATGACGGACACATCCAATCCTTTCAGCAGCGCACAACGCTGGCGGAAACTCTCGCAGAAATCGATCTCGCCCCGCATTGCCGCTTCCGTAATCGCCTTAACCTGGTCGCCGACACCGGCACGTATGGCCAATTCGTCTATTACTTCCGTTTCAATCAGCGTCGAATCCATATCGAAGCAGATCAGGCGGCGCATACGGCGGAACATACTTTCTTCCTGGAATGAAATATCCATTTCCTGTTCAGCCGAAAGTTTCATGAAGTCAGCTTTCATCTGCTCTTTATCCCGGGGAGTTCCCCGCACAGAGAATTCAACGCTTGCCTTAGGCGTGCGGGCGTTCTCGTCCAGTGGAATACGTCCTGTCAGGCGTTTGATGTCGTCGATGTTCATATCCTGGTCGGCAACAATGCGGGTTACACCGGCAATTTGACGGGCAGTCAGTTTCCTTCCTAAGATCGTTATGATGTACCGGTTCTTTCCTTGCATGGAAACCCATTGATTATAGGCATCTTCGGTAATCGGATTGAAGCGGATATTTACACCTAACTCATAGCTTTTGAAAAGTAATTCTTTCAATATATCTCCGGAATTTCCTTCACTACTTTGAAATAAAATACCTAAAGACAGGTTGTTATGGATGTCTGCCTGGCCTATATCCAGAATAACCGCGTTATTTTTGGCCAGTATCTCGGTAAGGGCAGCAGTTACCCCCGGACGATCCGTACCATTTATAGTTATCAGTATTATTTCGTCTTTTTGTTCCATATTCACTATATTTGTAAGGCAAAGGTACACAAGATATGTACAAAAACCGATTGTTTTGTAAACAAAATTCGCATATCCATTGTTATTCATTTAGACACATTATATTATTAATAGAACCTGGCAACCTTAAGAAGTCCTGACTGGCAGGCAAACAAAGATGAAGATTCAGTTTGAAATTAAGGAAAAATTGCCTGAAATCATTGCTGAAATAATGCATTCAGACAAATGGCAAACGAATGTCCTGGAAAAGATGAACGGCCTGGAGCGGGTAACGATCAAAGATTCTAACTACGATTCAGAGGCATGTATTGAAATCTGGAAGAATGAAATCCACATCCGGACGGCATGGTCCAATTACACCTATCGTATTTTTACCCGTGGAAATGCTGTTTGGTGTGAGTACATCGGGGCCTATCGTGGTTTACTCGAACAGCATCTTTTACCTTCTCTCACTCCTAAAATGAATATCCTGGATTCGGAAGTAACAGAAAGTTCATTAACCGGAAATAAGAGGCAAACCTTGCGAACATACAGTACGGAGAATCTGAAATTGAAAAACTTCCGTCGTGACAACTTCAAAGAAGAATACAACGTCGCTTCCCCGCAAGACCACCCGACAGTCGTATATGACGAATATATAAAGGAAGGGATGCCGATGCCTTCACCTTATAGTAAAGACAAATAAATACGGTAATCATGATAAAAGAGAAAGCGTCTTTCCTTTGAGGGGAAAGGCGCTTTCTTTTTTACTGGAGAATATGAGGTTCCTATTTGTCCCCCTTAACAATACCGGCATCCGTGTCTATATTGTTCAGTCTCTTGCTGCCTCCTTTGTACTTGCGTCCGAATTCGAAATTCCAGGAGAAGGTAAGCAGGAGCATCCGGGATGCGGAGGTTGAGAAAGATTCCATTTTGTAAGGCGCATACCTGTTTCTGTTCTCGTCTTCGCGTTTATACAGGGAAGAGAACGGAAGCATGATGCCGGCGCCGGCTGTAAACTTACCCTGATTGTACCGGAGCATAAATAAATGAATGTTTTCACCACCGTGCATTGTCTCTCCGACAAAGTTGTTCCTGGGACTTCCGATCTGAAACATCCCCATGAATTTCTTATACATCGCCATAACCGATGCCGTGTAATACAGGTTCGTATAGGTATGCCGGTAGGTCCGCCCGTCGCTGATAAAATGGTTAACGCCTCCGGTGATGTTGAACATCAGGATGTTTTTGATAGGGCCGAAACGTATGTTCAGGTCTCCGCTTACCTTTTGCCAACTATTCTGGTTGGCATACGTACGGATGAATTTATTGTTTTCAAAGAGTGTCTCTTCCATAATCATATCCGGGCTATACCAGTAATAGAGATTGACACCTCCGGTGAAAAGGCCTTTTTTATACTCGTAATTCAGGTAAGTGTTGTAGTTCATGTAAGGGGTTAGATACGGATTACCGCGCCTGATCTGCAACGTGTCTATGATCTGTTCGATAGCACTTAGCTCTGACAGTGCCGGAGATGTGTTTCCGACACTTCCGCCCAAACGGATAAATGTATTGTCCGTCATGTTGTATTGCAGGGACACCTTCGGACGGAATGAATAATACTGGTAACTGTCTTCACCTTCCTGTTTGAACCAGGAACGCGCAACGCCTACACCTCCCATGTAATTGATTCTCTTCAGTTTCCCGCTAAATTCGGCAAACAGGTATGTTTCCGATTGCTTCATCCGGGTATTTCCGCCGACTGTCCCTGCATAGGTATTATCCGTCCAGGCCTGCGAATGCTTCACCCCGCTGCTCAAACGTCCGAAATCCCAGTTCTTTTCATATATACCTTCACCGATCAGAGAATATTTCTTTCCGAGAACATTGGATAGGACATCCGATAAGACTTCTTCTTCCTCTTTCTCTGTATAATTCTGATTAGCATCCGTGTTGATATAAGTTCCTACGATGTTGGCTGTTATGGTCTGTTTGTTTTTCAGCGTACGCATGTAGTATAAATCGAGCGACGGCAAATGAGACCTGCTTTCTCCACCACTTCTGACATCTGTTATTTGTTCCGGCGTCTGTTTCTCGTACAGCAAGCTGTGCGACTTCTTTCTTTCTTTTGTGAAGGAATAGCGCAACGTCGCGTTGAAGTAATACTTATCAGCTTCTACAAGGCTGTAATTCAGGGATGTGTTGTGAGTTGTTTCCATTATATAGGTAGGAATACCGTTCAATACACGCTGCATGTTCGTCCCGTCGCCGAAGTTATAGGTTTCCAAAGCTTCTTTCCTCGCATTAAAGTTCCGGTAGCGGGTCGAGTATTGCAGGCCGAACTCCGATTTCTTATGATTCAGCCGGACAGCGACCTGGTCGTCTCCAAAGACCGTGACAGGCGAGTTGGACAGGTTCATATTGACACTTCCCCCTGTCATTTCCCGTTTTACGATATAATCCAGTACGGCAGCCACATTCCCATATCTGACACCCGGATTGTCGTGATATTCGACCCGGATAATCTCTTTCGGCGACAAGGCCTGTACATCAAGCGCTTCCACCTTGATGCCATTGATGCAGAACTGAATATCCCCTTCGTCGGCTTTCACCTCGTTTGTCAGTGGGTTTACCTGGAGCCGCGGGAGCATCATAGTACTGAGCAGGTTGATACCGTTCGTCGCATTTTGCTTTTGCTGATCGGTGGGAAAGGCAATCCGGCGGTCTGAATAGGAGCGGACGGCGGAGGCCTTTATGGTTACTTCTTCTAATGCGACGGAAGACGGTTGAAGCAGCACCTTGCCCAGATCGATGCTTTTGGCTATACCTAAGATTGAAACATAGGTCGTCTCATATCCCAAATAGGAAACAACGAGGCGATAGTCTCCGGGTTTTATCTTTTCAAGGCGGAAAGCGCCTTTTTCATTACTGTTGGTTCCTGCGATAAAAGCAGAATCCAGTGTTTGAAGAACGATATTGGCGAACTCGACAGGCTGGCTATCTCCGGCGTCTCTGATTTCTCCTTTGATTTGTATTTGCTGACTGTGTATCCCTACGGAAAAAAGCATAAGAATAGCAGCTATAATGATAGTCTTCATTACAGTATGTGTTTATGGGATTAATAAATAGAAAAGTTTAAGAATACGAGGAAGGAGGGAGGAATATTATTCCTCCCAGATCACCTGTCCGTTGAGTATGACAGTTTTAAGATTAGGAATGTGGATATTGAATGTCAGGTCTTTATTATCTGTTCCCTGTGGCTTGGCTATCAGGATTGTATCGCCGCTGACCAGCAAATCGGGCAAATAGTGCCTGTATCCTTTATAATACAAGTAGCTTCGGCCGGTAACAGCCATCATCTCCCGCTCCGGAAAGTAGGATGTCTTTTCCGTATTTATCAATACTTGCTTTTCCGTCAAGTCGGGATTCTCAATCCTGATAATCCGGTACTGATCGGATATCCTCGTATAAGACTTGTAGCCCAGGCAGGCGTAGCCCGTCCAGACAAAGAGCGGGAACACGTATAACAGAGCGAACAGCAGGATTAAATATAGATTACTTCTTTTCATGATTGCCAATGTTTAATGTAGATGAATATTGATCGTAAGCATTTGTCAGCTCTTTCAGCTCGACGCCCAGGAGGTGCATTTCCCTAAAGACCGCCGGAAGGACTTCCTCTATGAACTGGTTATGCCGCATCCGCCGTATCTCTTTTTCTGCATCAGGCGAGATAAAATAGCCGATGCCCCTTTTGTTGTAGATGATTTCGTTCGCCTGCAGACGTTCGTACGAGCGCATGACTGTGTTCGGGTTCACCTCCATTTCGAGCGCCAGCTCCCGGACGGACGGTATACGGGCTTCGGCCTGATACTCGCCACTCAGCACCCGGTCGCAGATTCGGTCGGCTATCTGGATGAATATGGATTGATTCGTATTGTAGTTCATCTGATTTCCTTTTCTTTAAGTTTGAGATAAGCGATATAAAGTATGCCGAGAGTGGCTGCATAGAAAGCGACAGCATGGTACTGGACCAGGAAATTGATCATATAATACATCGGAGTCATCTCCATAAAAACACCCTGCTGCGGGCCTAATCCGTTCATAACAAACTTCGTAATGATGTAGACCGTACCTCCCAACAATATAGCGTAAGCCAGTATGGCTATGAGAAAAGCGTATTTCCGGAAAGCAACATAAGACAGAAAGACAATAGAGGAGAGGAAAGCAAGGATCGGCAAGGATATCTTGAAAGCATTCATCACTCCTGAAAAACTAATGACGGAATAACCGGGTATTGCCAGAGACACAGCGTAGAACGACGGCCATAACATCACGTGAAAGAGAGCAATCAACAGGAATCCTTCCACAAGCAACGTCACGAATTTCTCTATTGTATTAGCCGGAAGCGTCAAATAGAGTCCTTTGGAGCTATGTACCTTTTTCCCTGCATAGCGGCAGAAGTAAATGAAATAGCAAAACAGTCCGATGCCATAAAAGAAATACTGCTTCCTGGTAAATTCCTTCATTGTCGTATCTCCTAATGTAAGCAGGAAGAAGACGATGAGAGCCACAAGAAAGGCACCTATAGCAAAGACCGCTTGCGATTTGTGTTCTATCCAGTCTGCACGCAGCAGCAGTTTAATTCGTTGTAAACTAATCTTATTGTTCATGGTTGTATGTGGTGTTTATCGGTTGAACATGTTTTTGATTTTCTCAGGATGCAGGGTTGCCGCATTAAACAAGAGTTCGAGGGAGACAGGCGTCTCTTCGCCCTTCGTGTTTTCGCCTACGCCCATGAGTCCGAACGGAGTCTGGTTCTGGTAAAGAACCGCATCTTCCGGACTGACGAGGCGGAAGAAGAGTTTCCGGCCGATTTCGTTTAACGGACTGTTCAGTATAACTTTCTTGTTATCCAGGATCAGTACCGCGTCTATCAGACTTTCCAGATCACGCACCTGGTGAGTCGAGATAATAACTGTCTGTTGCTCATTCGTGAACGAGGCCAACAGCTTGCGGAACACGTCTTTAGAAGGGATGTCCAGCCCGTTGGTCGGTTCGTCCATCAGCAGGAGTGGAGTATGGACGGCAAGCGCCAGCGTGATAGCGACTTTTTTCCGCTGTCCCTGCGACATCTTATCGAGGCGGGCAGAGAAATCCACTTCGAACGATTCGAAACAGGCTTTCAGGATATCGTCGCTGAAAGTGGGGTAGAAGGGAGCATACATCCGGATATACTGCATGGCCGTCACATCCGGCATATTGATTTCTTCCGGCAGCAGGAATAGCTTTTGCAGCAGTCCGGCGCTCCGCTCTGCCGGATTCTGGCCGAATACCTGGCAGGTGCCTTTATTCAGGAAAAGTTGTCCGCTCAGGATATTTAGTAATGTAGTCTTCCCTTCGCCGTTCTTTCCCAACAGACCATAGATGCAACCCGGCTGGATGTCCAGGTCAACCCTGTCGAGGACAGGATTATTTCGTTTGTAGCTGAGACTTGCCTCTTTTAATGTAATCATATGCTTGCTCTTTTAGTGTATTAGTTTATTAGTACACTGCAAATGTAATACTATTTATTAAGCAAACAAGAGAAAAGGGTAAATATTTTATGTGAAAAAGAAAAACTTATACCTATAATATATAATGTAGACTACAGTGCAAAAAAAGTTTCATGGGCATGGAACTAAAGTTTCTCCTGCATGAAACTAAAGTTTCCTCGTGATGAAACTAAAGTTTCACCTTGACGAAACAGGTGAAACTATATGAGAAAGCCGAAATGTTCCGGGCAACGAACAGCCAAATGATAGGGAGGGAGTGTGAAATATGGTTAATGGTATGCTATAAAACATCCTATTTGCGTTCTTTTGATGCAATAAAACATATAAAAAATCTTGCAATTAAGCAGAAAAGTGTTATATAGTTTGGTTCGTAAGAGCTTTTGCCCGTATATTTGCAACCGTTAAGAACAAGAAAGCGATTCCTTAGCGAAGGTGAAGCCCTTGTTTATTCCTGAAAATCAGGAGTCGGAGCGAGTAGTTTCTGCAACACTCCGATTAAGTTTAACATAAATATGATGATATGAAGGTAAGAGCTTATGTTCTCCTTGTTGCGGTTGCGCTGTTCGCAGTATCAGCCGGAACTAAAAACGCAAAGCCAACAGTCGGTTTAAACCCTGGTGACTTTGCCCCGAGAATAGAGTCTTTAGGAAACGAAACGAGTTTCAGTTTCCAAAATCATTCAGGACGTTACACATTGCTGAATTTCTGGGCAGCTTACGATGCTGAATCGCGGGCCCGTAACGTTCAATTATGGAATGAAGTTAACAAGTTGAGTTCTGGTAAGATTGCTATGTATTCGATCTCTTTGGACGAGAAAGAATCCATTTTTACCGAGACGGTAAAAGCCGACAAATTGGAAGGCACGATGCAATTTCATGAAGGACTTGGCAGAAAGTCAGAGTTGTTTGGGAAGTATAACCTGCAAAAGGGATTCCGTAACTTCCTGATAGACGATAAGGGTGTTATCATCGCCGCCAATGTAACCCCGGAAGATCTGACAAATGTATTGAAGAAGATTTAATCAGTTAGATTATTATTAGAAAAAGGCTGGTCCGGTAACGGGTCAGCCTTTTTTATGCTTTGGTATTTGAATAGTCAGTGATTTCTATTTGTTTTCGGTTTAAAAAACGTATTTTTGCGGTAGTATAAAAACGCTCGATATTACCAACAATAGTATGCCTTATAAATACTCATTCCAGTTAGTAGCTGTAGTGATACTTTTGCTAACCTTCATATCATGTGGTCCTCCGGCTGATTCATCGAAGGAAAAACATATACTCGTAATTCAATCTTACGAAAAACATTTTTCTGCCTACAAGGAAATGAAGAAGGTTCTATCCGATGATTTGCATAAAAGGCGTGTACGGGCAAGTATATACTCTTTCTATCTGGACTGCGAGCAATTCACTGAAAAGCAACAAAGGCAGAAGACATTTGACAAACTGAACGAACTGTCTTCCTGGAAACCGGATATCATCCTTGTCAATGATGACCAAGCCTTGAGTGCATTGATAACGTGCGAACATCCGTTTGTCAAATCGATACCGGTTGTTTTCATGGGAATTAATTATCCCAATATATCTTTTATTGAAAAACACCCGAATATCACAGGCTTTAGCGACAAGCCGGACTACCGGACCAATATAAAATTGATACAGCAATTAATAGGCAATTGCATCATTATAAGAGTTGCCGATGATACCTTCGCTGATAATATGATTTTGGCGGATATGAATGAGCAGATAAAAGGCTTGTGCGCCTCAAACAATATCTTTTCGACAGACAGAGTCCGTTTGTCCGGTAAAAACGGCATCTCGATAACGAATATTCCTAAGATAAAGCCAGACTCAATATATATCAGCACACTCAATGCGAAATCGGCTCATGCGCTAATCAAGGGGTTCGGCGAAAACTATTACAACAAAGCTTACCTGGCGACAAAGAGGGATTATATGACTATTTCCCTGGGACGGCTCAGTGCTTTTCCTTGTTTTACTGTTATGAATGAGCTAATAGGCTGTAATAATGGTATTGTAGGTGGATATCTGGCTACATTAGAGGAGCAGACACACGAAGCCGCCGGCCGGATTGCTGATATTCTGAATGGAGTTCCTTTGTCAGAGTTCCCTCAAATCCAACAAAGCAAGAAGTCATATGTGTTTGACTATAATGTGTTGAGTAAATGGGGTATCGGCTTATCACAACTACCTGACGATGCCATTATTCTGAATATGCCACTGACTGTGCGTTATAAAATATTCATTTCTATTCTTGCAGTTATTTTCGGTATTCTGTTGCTGGCTGTCTTTATCTATCAGCGCAAGCAATACAGGCGGGAAGCGCAACACAAGAAAGAAGCCCAGGAAAAACTACGTCAGGAGAAAGCCTTTCTTTCTTTTGCTTTGGAGAGTGGAAATATCTTTGCTTTCCGGTATAAGAATGGTATTTTTGAGTTTGATAACGAATTCTACCATTCCTTGGGTATTCCTCCAATACCAATTACAGCTGATGAGTTCCAAGAAACCATCCATCCTGATGATCAGGAGGAATTTATAGTAAACCGGGGGAAATTGGACACAGGGTTTCCTGCCCGGCAGATCACGCGCCGACGTTATGACTTTAACGGAAAAGGCCATGAATGGTGGGAGTTCCGCTATGCGCAAAATAAAAACATAGAGGGTTTCTCCTCAAATGACAATTCAGTGGTGGTAAGTGGCTTGTGCCTGAATATCCAGCAGATTAAGAATACAGAGAACAATCTTATTCAAGCCCGCCATAAAGCGGAAGAGTCGGACCGGATGAAATCTGTTTTCCTGGCCAATATGAGCCATGAGATACGGACGCCGCTTAACGCTATCGTCGGTTTCTCGCAGCTGCTCAATTCTGACGTGTCGTTAGAGCCGGAAGAGAAAGTCGAATTCCTCGATCTGATAAGTAAGAACAGCGACTTGTTATTGAAATTAATCAGCGACATCCTGGATTTGTCGCGCATCGAATCCGGATGCCTGTCTTTTTCGTATGAGAACATAGACTTAAGCAAACTGATAGAAGATGTCCACCATACTCACCGGCTGATGATGCCGGAAGGCGTAGAGCTGCGGATGCAGGTGCCTGATGTGCCGGCCATTATTCATACGGACCGTTTGCGCCTGACACAAGTTTGTACGAACTTTATTAATAATGCGAGAAAATTTACCACGCAGGGATACATCGAGATTAAATACGAACTGAGTAAGGACAGCCGGTTCATCCTTCTTTCCGTATCAGATACCGGCAAAGGTATTCCTGAAGAAAAGAAGGCGTTGGTTTTTGAACGTTTCCAGAAACTGGACGAGTTTGCACAGGGAACGGGCTTGGGTTTGGCAATCTGCCAAAGTATTATTAAAACCTTTGGTGGCAACATATCGTTAGAATCTACGATCGGAAAAGGTAGCACATTCACGATTGCGCTGCCATACACTCCTGGATTGGAGATTTCTGAAAATTAATTCTCAATAATACGGTTGTTCTCAGCCGCTTCTTTTTGCCATTGCGGAACAATAGTCTTCAGGAATCGGTCTTTGGCGATCCGTTCGGCTTCTATATCGAGGCCGATATACCGTTGCGCCTTTTCTTTAGTGGAAAGGTCAGGCATAGGGACTTCCCCTGTGTAACCCTGGCGCATCAGTATTTTCATAATCAGAATGCGGGCCTGTGTTGCCTTATCGAATCCGTCGCTCAAAATGCGCATCACTTCCTGGGGAGCATGAAAGGCCGCCCCGTGAGAGGTTACTCCGAAATCCCAGCGCCATTGTGCCTGGCGAAGCAATTTCAATACATTCTCCATCTGCTGCTCCGTCGCTCCTTTGTCCCAGGCGAACTTGGCTTCGATATGAGCTTTTGTCAGTTCTTCTTCCAAACGGTTGCGAAGGGAAAGTACTTTATTCTGCCGATCGTAGACATTATTTCGCAGCGTTTCCTCGCTTTCCCTGTGACAAGCTTGGCAGGTACGGTCAATCATTGCCAACGGGCTCTGAATATGATGATCGTTATATCGGTTTCCACCTTCTCCAACAGCCGGCATGTGGCATTCACCGCATGAGACACCCCGTTGGGCGTGAATACCCATTTGCGCCAGTTCATAATCCGGATGCTGGGCCTTTAATAAAGGCGTCCGGCTTAATTTATGGGTAAAGTCGGAGAAATGTATGCTGTCGTAATAGGCTTCTATGTTTTCTACCGTGTAGCCCCGATCCCAAGGCAAAGTCAGCACACGCTCTTCTCCATAAAAATAATATTCGGCATGACACTGTGCACAGACGAGGGAGCGCATCTCCTGATCGGTTGCGTCTTCAATATGCTGTCCTTTACGGGAATAGGCTTCGGTCAGAAAGGAACGGGTGATACGCAAGCTCATACTTTCCTGTTCGTGACAGTCGGCGCAGCCAATCGGGTTGACGACTTCACTTCCCAGTTCGGCCCATTTCTTTTCATAGAGCGTCTTAGCGTCAGTCCTCGTCAACAAGCGTGGAATATCCGGGCTTTTACAAGCCCAGCAGGCTGCCGGCTGTGGTCCGCTTTTGCTGTCCATAGGCGCACCTGTGCGCAGGCTGTTGTAAACATCTTCTATGGCATACATATGTCCTCTGGGTGTTGCATAATCTTTTGAGAAGGCATATCCGGCCCACAAAATAACCATCCGGGGGCGCATAGTCAAAATATCCACCTGCTGATTCCCGTTAAATAAACTTTGGAAAGTTGTGTCGGTTGTATTTTTCCAGGTTTGATACTCGTTTGAATAACGCAGGTCCATAGACTCGTTAGAAAAGAGGTCGACGTTATCTAACTCTTGGTCTTCATCAGTATCATCAATAAACTTTATTCCGTCTTGATGATGTAATGTTCTACCGAAAACAATTACAACAACAATCGTAACAATACCTATAATTGTGAATATTTTATATCGTAACTTCAATGTCTTTTACCCTTAAGTTATATAATAAGTGTCTTTTATGGGCTGCTAATATATGAAAAATTTCCTTATAACGACCGATGAAGTCTGAACAAAAGAAAAAACAGATTGTTTACTACCATATAAAGCAAAGTATTTATTGAATAATCTAAAAAAACATGAAAAGTATGATACCGTATGCAGAACCGGAGAGTGGCAAGATAGCCTTGATTCAAGAAATATTGGATATTAATGACATCCAGGATATAGATTTATTACATAAGTTCCGTGAAGAGTTTATGAATGCTCAAGACAATACGGTAAGAGGGGAAGAGCTTTCACCCGATAATCATTGGGGATAAACACAAGAATGAGGCAAATTATACAATAACCCTCTTTTTGGGCGTTTTTCTATTTCGTCCGAAATCTTGATCCATTTTAGATTGACTCTTTTCACGGTTTTAATCTT